>OLNK01000102.1_pt1 | contig 125957 bp, 117 predicted proteins | sample 1672791 | NCBI WGS metagenome assembly OLNK01 (sample SAMEA3136724, study PRJEB25190) | human gut metagenome | biome: human gut; feature: human-associated habitat; material: faeces | place: Austria | collected 2013 | reverse complement strand
CGTTCCTCGTTGCAAACATGGTGAACCTTGCGATTCGTCTGTCCGTTGCCCTGATCTGTGCACCGCGTTTCGGCATTGCCTTTGTCTGGCTTGCTGTACCAGCTGGTTGGCTTGCGAACTTCTTAATCTCCTATGGGGCTCTCAGGAGATCATGGCCGACTGATAAAATGGAATCAACCAGATAACTTCGCGTTTGTGGAGCAAAGTGGAACAATAAAAGAGCAGTGTTTCCGGTGGGTGGACCCATTGGAGAGCACTGCTCTTTCTTTGTGGGAAAATTCAGCTGGCAGGAGCGTTACAGTGTGCCGTAGGGTGCAATGCCGATCATGTACTCAACGCCAATGGCGACCAGAACGACCAATGTGGAGATGATGAAGCCGTGCAGCATGGGTTTTGCGCCGGAACGGCAGAGCGATTTAAAGTTCGTGTTCAGACCAATGGCCGCCAGAGCCGCGACCATCAGAAACTTGCTGATGGTCTTCAGGCCGGAAACCAGCCCGGCGGGCAGAAGGCCCAGACTGGTCAGCAGGGACATGGCAAGGAACGCAAGGATGAACCAGGGGAAAATGGAACGGATGCGCACTTTGACACCGTTGGCCTGGGCACTCTCTTTCTTTTTCAGGTGCAGGTTGATGGCGGCAAAGACCAGAACGGCCGGAATGATCGCCAGCGTGCGGGTCAGCTTGACCATCGTTGCAAAGTCACCGGCTGCTTCACTGAAAGCGTAACCGGTGGCTACAACGCTGGAGGTATCATTGACCGCCGTACCGGCCCAGAGACCGAATGCGGCATCGGAAAGCCCAAGCCACCGGCCAAGGAGCGGGAACACAACGATCATCACCGTATCGAACAGGAAGGTGGCGGACATACCGTAGGCGATATCCATGTCATCAGCCTCGATCACCGGAGCAATGGCGGCAATGGCAGAGCCGCCGCAGATGCCGGTTCCGGCGTTGATCAGGCTGCTGGTTTTCCAATTGAGCCCGAGCGCTTTGCCGATCAGCGCGCCCAGCCCAAAGCAGGTGGCCAGGGTGAAGAGCATGACCGTCAGCGAAAAACGGCCCACGGTCAGCACGGTGCGGATGTTCAGGCTGGCACCCAGAAGGACAATGGCGAATTTCAGGACCTTCTTAGAGGTGAATTTGATGCCCGGCGCGGTTGTTTTGTTGGGCTGGAAAAACGCATTGATGGCCATGCCGATAAACAGGGCGATGACCGATGCGCCAATGAGGTGGAGCCCGGCGCTGCTTTCCAGCGTTTCCAGCCACTTGGCGATGCAGGCGATGCCCAGTGCCAGCGCGGCTCCGGGGATCAGGGCGGTGATCTTCTTTGACATTCGTTGGGTTTCCTTTCTTTTGCATGTTATACGGAAATAAAGACAAGCGAAAACCACCGGCAGAACCGGTGGTTTATTGCTGGAGAAAAGGGCGCTCAGAACGAGCCGCCGGAGGAGCCGCCAAAGCCGTCGCTGTCCACGGAGGAGCCGCCGGAGCTGCTGCTCTCCTCGTGGGGCGGGTCGTAGACCTGCACACGGTCGGTGTGGGTGTAGTTGTCTACCTGCACCCGCAGCTTTAAGCCTGCGCCGATGTAATCGTTGGCCTCGGTCTTGAGCCGGGCTGTTTTCATCTGGCTGTACAGCACGCCGCAGACGATACCGGCAATGATCATGGGAACGCCGATGACGATGAGGAGCAGGATGGGCCAGCCGCTGGTATCGTTGTCAACATCCAGAGGTTCGCCGTGCTCGGCGTAGAAATCCAGCGTGTCGGCGCACATGGAGAGGTACTCGGAGGCGGCCTCGGCCCAGTCGTCGTCTGAGAGATAGGGAACAACGGTATCTTCGATCTGCTCGATGCGGTAATCGGTAAAGGCTGTCACGCCGCCGCCGTAGGTGATGGTGACATACTTGCGGGAGCCGACTGCCAGCAGGAAAAGGATGCCGCTCTGTTCAGAGCCGCTGCCCAGACCGTTGGCAAGGTAGTAATCTTTGGCGTACTGGCGCTGGTTGGTGTCACCGATGCTGTCCACCACCAGAAAATACACGTCGCAGTCGTGGCCGTCGCTGGCGGCTTCGGCAGAGGCTTCCAGCTGGCTGTAAGTATCCGCATCGAACAGGCCCATCTCGTCCCGCACCAGCGGCGCGGCGGCAAAGGCGGGGATGCTCAGGCAGAGTGCCAGCACCAGAGCGGCCAGCAGGGCGGCAAAGCGTTTTGCAGTGTGTTTCATTCTGCCACCCCCTTATAACAACAGCAGGAACGCCAGCACTGCCATCAGGGGCAGGCTGATGCCCGCAAACCACGCGGCCACCCGGCTCTTGTCCACCGGCAGGTCGCCGATGAGCCGCCCGGTCTGCCCGTTCATGGCGAACAGGAAGTCCTTGTCCTTCCACCGGGTGTGGAGCATCCAGACCGGCAGCAGGGCGTAGTGGGCGTGGGTCATATCCACGTTGATGTTCTCGGAAATGGGGTGGATCTCGCTGTAGCCGCCGGTGGTGGCGTGGAGCGCATCGGCCGTGGAGTTGTACATCCGGCGGTAGGCGCGCTCGGCGCAGGCATCGGCATCCTCGTCATACCGGTCGGCCAGATAGCCGGGCAGGTAGGCCGTGGAGAAGGGCTTCAGGTCACCGTAATCAAAGGGCTCAATGGCATCCATGTGGGTGTTGGGCATCTTGCTGGAGCCATCCACCGGCACCTTGGCAAAGGCGGCCGAGCCCTCGCGGCGCACATCGTAGTGCTGGGTGGTGGTCACCATGTAATCGCCCTCGCGGTGGCTCTCGGAGTTCTGGCCCTCGTACCGGCCGCGCGCGTCGGCCTTGGCATCGTAGAGCCAGAAGGGAACATATACGCCCTGGATCTCCGCGATGTGGTTCTGGCTCTTGAACGCCTTGGGCAGGAAGGCCTTGCCCTTGTAATATCTGGTCAGCTGGGCAATGGCGGTCTTTTTGTCCAGCTTGAAGGGCAGGATGTACTCCGGCTTCAGCTTGCCGGAGAGCTTGCCGCCCAGCACTGTGGGGTTGCCGCAGTAGGGGCAGGTGGTGGCGGCGGTGGTCTCGTCACAGACCAGCTCGGCCCCGCAGGTGGGGCAGGAGTAGCTGTTCAGGCCCTCAGCCTCGGCCTCGCTCCACACCGGGCTGTCCTGCCGGGGCAGGCGGGCGGCTTTTTTGGCATCGCCCTCGGCGGCAGTGTCGGCAGCGGCCTGCTTTTTGGCGTAGCGGGCCTCGATGTCCTTTACGTCGTAGGCCGAGCCGCAGTAATCGCAGACCAGCTTGCCGCTGGCACCATCGTAGTGCAGGGGGCCGGTACAGGCCGGGCACTGATAATTCGTTGTCTTTTCAGCCATGCGTCAGACCCCTCTCAGGCCCCAAAGGGCTTGCCGCATTCGGGGCAGAACTTGGGCGGGTTGGCCGGGTCGGCAGGCACAAAGCCGCAGTTGGCGCACTTGGCGGCGGGCCGGGGTCTGCCGCACTCCGAGCAGAATTTGCCGCTGTTCTTTGCACCGCAGCTGCACACCCAGACAGCCGGGGCTTCGGGCCGGGGCTTGCCGCATTCGGCACAGAACTTGCCCGTATTGCCGGTGTGGCCGCAGCTGCAGGTCCAGCCAGCAGCCGGTGCGGCCTGAGGCTGCGCGGCGGTCTGCTGGCCGCCCATCTGGTAGAGATCCCGGGCGTTGACACCGCCCGCAGCAGCAGCCTGGTTCATCCCCATAAAGGCCATGGCGGGGCCGGCGGCGGTGTTGGAGGCGGCAGCCTGCATGGCGGAGGCCTGTGCGCCCACCAGATGCGCGGCGGCGCGGGTGGGGTCCATAAAGGCCGCACTGCGCTGCAGCTCCTTGATCATCTGCTCATCCTCTTCGCTGGCCTTGACACCGGAAACGCCCAGAGAGACGATCTCGATGCCGCGCAGCCTGCTCCACTTGGCGCTCAGCTCTTGATTCAGGGCCTCGGCCAGCTCGGCGGTGTGGCCGGGCAGGGCGGAGTAGCGGATGCCCTGCTCGCTGATCCGGGCAAAGGCGGGCTGCAGGGCGGTCATCAGCTCGGTCTTGAGCTGGCCGTCCAGCGCGTCGCGGGTGTAGGCGTTTTCCACATTGCCGCAGACATTGGTGTAAAACAGAATGGGGTTGACCACCCGGTAGCTGTATTCGCCGAAGCACCGGATGCCGATGTCGATATCGATACCGGCGCGCTGATCCACCACCCGGAAAGGCACCGGGTTGGGGGTGCCGTACTTGTTGCCGGTGAGCTCCCGAGTATTGATATAGTAGATGCGCTGGTCGGAATCGGCCTGCCCGCCAAAGCTGAACCGATTGCCCAGCTCGGCAAATACGCTGTCGATGTTCTTCAGCCCGCCGCTGAGCAGGGAGGGCTGGGTGCCGGTGCTGTAGGTGTACTCGCCGGGTTCAGCGCAGAGGTCCACCACCTTGCCCTGCTCTACGATCAGCACGCACTGGCCGTCGGCCACGGCGATCACAGATCCGTCCGAGATGACGTTCTCGCTGCTGTGCCGGTTGGCAGAGCGGCCATTGGTCCGCTTCTGGCCCTTGACGGCCAGCACCTCCGCAGGCAGAGCGTCACAATAAAAATATTCCTTCCACTGGTCGCCCATCACGCCGGATGCCGCGCCCATGGCTGCTTTGATGAGACCCATAACTTCAATCTCCTTTTGTGCCGGGCAGTGCCCCAAAGCGGGGAATGGCTCCCCCCGGGCGCTGCGAAATTTGGGACAAGTATAACATAATCCGGAAAATTGTAAAAGCGATTTGGCAAAAAGGCGGCAAAAAGGCGAAAGAAAAACTTATTCTTGCTTTTTTGCCCCGGCGGGTGTACAATACCCTACGAAAAACAAAACACAGGGGAGCTCGTGAGGCGGGCTGAGAGGAAGTAACCAAACTTCGACCCTTGACCTGATGCGGATAATGCCGCCGTAGGAAGTCATAGGAAAATGATTTTTTGCAGGAGGCACCGCTGTGGTGTCTCCTGTTTTTTGTTGCCGCAAGCCGCCGCAACGGGCGGCTCCGGGCTGAGGGGGAGCGCCCTGAGCCTTGAAATAACTGCGATGGGAAGCCGTGTTCCGGCGTGAGAGGAGGCCAGCAAGCCTCGACCGCTTTTTGAGAAAGAGGAGTTTCCAATGAAAAAATTCTCTGTGAAAAAGCTGGCTCTCGCTGGAATGTTCTGCGCCCTGTGCGTGGTGGGCAGTGTGTTCAGCTTCCCGATGTTCGGCAGCAAGTGCGCCCCTGTGCAGCACATGGTCAATGTGCTCTGTGCCGTGCTGCTGGGCCCCTGGTGGGGCGTGGGCGTGGCCTTTGTGGCCTCGCTGCTCCGCAATATCCTGGGTCTGGGCAGCCTGATGGCCTTCCCGGGCAGCATGTTCGGTGCCCTGCTCTGCGGCCTGGTCTACGCAAAGACCAAAAACCTGATCGCCACCCTGGTGGGCGAGGTGTTCGGCACCAGCATTCTGGGCGGCCTGTGCGCTTACCCGGTGGCCATCTGCCTGATGGGCAAGAGCGCCGGTGACATCGCGTTCTATGCCTACATCGTGCCCTTCCTCATCTCCACCGCTGTGGGTGCGGTCATTGCGGGCGTGCTGGTGTACAGCCTGCAGCACTCCGGTGCCCTGCGCTCCATGCAGAGCAGCCTTTCCTGACGGGGGTGCGTCATGTTTGCAGAGCAGTTTGCCAATGTCCGCACCAAAAGCCCCCTGATCCATAATATCACCAACTACGTCACCGTGAACGACTGCGCCAACATGGTGCTGGCCTGCGGTGCTTCGCCCATTATGGCCGACGATGCTGCAGAGGTAGAGGATATCACCACCATCTGCGGCGGGCTGAACATCAACATCGGCACCCTGAACAGCCGCACCATTGAATCCATGCTCAAGGCGGGCAAAAAGGCCAATGCACTGGGCCACCCCGTGGTGCTGGACCCCGTGGGCGCGGGCGCTTCCGCCCTGCGCACCGGGACGGCCTACCGCCTGCTGGACGAGGTGCGGTTCACGGTCATCCGGGGCAATATCTCCGAGGTAAAGACACTGGCTTCCGGCGCGGGCACCACCAAGGGTGTGGATGCCGATGTGGCCGACAGGGTCACCGAGGAAAATCTGGACGGCGCGGTGGCCTTTGCCAAGGCTTTTGCCGCAAAGACCGGTGCCGTTGTGGCCATCACCGGTGCCATTGACATCGTGGCCGATGGGGCAAAAGCCTACTGCATCCGCAACGGCCACCCAATGATGAGCGCCATCACCGGCACGGGCTGCCAGCTCTCTGCCCTGACGGCGGCCTTTATCACCGCCAACCCCGGCCAGCCGCTGGAGGCTGCTGCCGCTGCCGTCTGCGCCATGGGCCTTGCGGGCGAGATCGCCCATGCACGGCTGACCCCGCTGGACGGCAATGCCACCTACCGCAATTACATCATTGATGCCATTTATCATATGACTCCGGCTCAGCTGGAAGAGGGTGCCAAGTATGAAGTGCGCTGAAGAATATATGCGGCTCTACGCCGTCACCGACCGTGCCTGGGTGGGCGGTCAGACCCTCTATCAGCAGGTGGAGAGCGCCCTGAAGGGCGGCGTGACCTGTGTTCAGCTGCGGGAAAAGGAGCTGGACGAGGAAGCCTTCCTGAAGGAGGCGTTTGAGCTCCACGACCTGTGCAAAAAGTACAACGTGCCTTTTTTCATCAACGATAACGTGGACATCGCCATCCGCTGCCACGCCGAGGGCATCCATGTGGGGCAGGAGGATATGGCCGCTGCTCAGGTGCGCCAGCGCGTGGGCGATGAGATGATGATCGGCGTATCCGTCCACAGCGTGGAGGAGGCTCTGGAGGCCGTCCGGCATGGTGCCGACTGTCTGGGCGTGGGTGCAGCTTTCTCTACCCACACCAAGGCAGACGTGGACGTTCTGCCCGAGGGCATGATGAAAGCCATCTGCGATGCCGTGGACATCCCCGTTGTGGCCATCGGCGGCATCCACAAGGAGAACCTGCTCCGGCTCAAGGGCACCGGCGTGAACGGTGTGGCCCTTGTCAGTGCGATCTTCGGCGCGGAGGACATCGAGGCCGAGTGCAGGGAGCTGAAGGCACTGGCGGAGCAGCTGTAAGGCGGCTCGCCCTCTCAGTCATCGCTGGCGCGATGCCAGCTCCCCCAAAGGGGGAGCCAATTGCGCACAGAGGAAAGGCTGCGCAAAAACCTATTTCCGGTACGTTCAGCGCGCAAAGCGCTGTTCAAGATATAAGAAACATTTGGAGGAAAGTACCATGCAGAACTATACCACACAGATGGACGCTGCCCGCAAGGGCATCGTCACGCCGGAAATGGAGATCGTGGCCAAAAAGGAATACCGCACCACGGAGGAGATCCGTCAGCTGGTGGCTGAGGGCAAGGTGGCCATTCCCGCCAACAAGCACCACACCTGCCTGAACCCCGAGGGCATCGGCTCCATGCTGCGCACCAAGATCAACGTGAACCTGGGCGTTTCCCGCGACTGCAAGGATTACAACGTGGAGATGGAAAAGGTGATGAGCGCTGTCAATATGGGCGCGGAAGCCATCATGGATCTGTCCAGCCACGGCAACACCCAGCCCTTCCGCCAGAAGCTGACCCACGAGTGCCCCGTGATGATCGGCACTGTGCCCGTGTACGATTCCGTCATCCACTATCAGCGCGACCTTGCTACCCTGACCGCGCAGGACTTCATCGACGTGGTGCGCCTGCACGCTGAGGACGGCGTGGACTTTGTCACCCTGCACTGCGGCATCACCCGCAAGACCATTGACCAGATCCGCACCCACAAGCGGAAGATGAACATCGTCAGCCGCGGCGGCTCTCTGGTGTTCGCCTGGATGAGCATGACCGGCAACGAGAACCCCTTCTACGAGCACTTTGACGAGATCTGCGAGATCTGCGCCGAGCACGACGTGACCATCTCGCTGGGCGATGCCTGCCGCCCCGGCTGCCTGGCCGATGCCACCGATGTCTGCCAGATCGAAGAGCTGGTGCGTCTGGGCGAGCTGACCAAGCGCGCCTGGGCACACAACGTGCAGGTTATGGTGGAGGGCCCGGGCCATGTGCCCCTGAATCAGGTGGCCGCCAACATGGAGGTGCAGAAGAGCATCTGCATGGGCGCTCCCTTCTATGTGCTGGGACCCCTCGTCACCGACATTGCCCCCGGCTATGACCACATCACGGCTGCCATCGGCGGTGCCGTTGCTGCCATGAGCGGTGCAGCCTTCCTGTGCTATGTCACCCCCGCCGAGCATCTGGCTCTGCCCAACGTGGACGATGTGAAGCAGGGCATCGTGGCCTCCAAGATCGCCGCCCATGCGGCCGATATCGCCAAGGGCATCCCCCATGCCCGGGATATCGACGACAAGATGGGCGATGCCCGCCGCGTGCTGGACTGGGATGCCCAGTTCGCCTGCGCTCTCGACCCCGAGACCGCCAAGGCCATCCGGGATGCCCGCCTGCCTGAGGATGACCACAGCGACACCTGCTCCATGTGCGGCAAGTTCTGCGCCGTCCGCAGCATGAACAAGGCACTGGCCGGGGAATACATCGACATCCTGTAACACAGCGTTTTCTTCCTTCTCAGCCGTCCGGTTTTGCTCGCCGGGCGGCTTTTTTGCTTGTCTCTGGGCGGGGAACAGGTTTCCTGCTTTACAGAAAAGGGAAAGCATTGTAAAATAGATGAGTAAGTAATAAAATATCCGGCGGGAAGCCCCTGCCTGAGAACGAGGAATAAAAATCATGGCAAGATCGAATATCCGGGTGCTGGCTCTGGACTTGGACGGAACCCTGACCAATGACGAAAAGATCGTTACCCCCCGCACCCGCGCGGCGCTGGATGCCGCCGCCGCACAGGGTGTGACCATCGTGCTGGCCTCCGGCCGCCCCACAGCGGGCATTCTGCCGCTGGCAAAGGAGCTGGGGCTGGACAAAAAGGGCGGCTGTGTGCTGGCCTACAACGGCGGCAAGATCGTGGACTGCGTGACCGGCGAGGCCCTGTATCAGGTGCAGCTGGGAGCGGAGTTCGTCCCGGAGCTCTGCGAATTTGCCGCCCGGCAGGACGTGGCCATCCTGACCTATAACAGCGAGGGCATCGTGTGTGAGCGGGATCAGGACGTGTGGGCAAACAAGGAGTGCTTTACCACAAAGCTGCCGATGCTCCATGTGGATGATCTGGCCTCCTATGTGGACTATCCGATCTGCAAAATGCTCATCACCCTTGACCCTGCCCGGCGGGATGCTGTCTGTGCCGCCGGAAAGGAGCAGTTTGCGGGCCGTATCGACCTGTACCCCTCCAGCCCCTTCTTCATCGAGGCCGTGCCGCTGGGCGTGGCAAAGGACAGGAGCCTTGCCGCCCTGCTGGAGCGGATGGGCCTGACCCGGGAGAACCTGATGGCCTGCGGCGACGGCCTGAACGACCGCTCCATGATCTCCTATGCCGGGGTGGGCGTTGCCATGCAGAATGCCGAGGATGCCGTCAAGGCTGTGGCCGATTACGTCACCGCCGCCGACAACAACCACGACGGCGTGGCCGAGGCCATCGAAAAATTTATCCTGAACTGAGAGGAACACAAACAACAATGCCACGCAATCTGGTTTTATTTGATCTGGAATGGAACATCGGCTATAAGCCGTATAACTTTAATTATCATGGCGTGCAGCAGACCTTCCGGGGCGAGATCATCGAGATTGGCGCAGTGAAGATCGACGAGGATGCCAACGTGCTGGATACCTTCTCCATCCACCTGCGGCCCCGCATTTTCCGCACCCTGCAGCACCACATCGCCAAGGTGACGGGCCTGACCCAGGCCGACCTGGACCGGGGCGAGCCCATCGTGCAGGGGCTGCGCCGCTTTATGCAGTGGTGCGGCCCGGATGCCGAGTTTGCCGAGTGGGGCATGGATGACGTGCCGGTGCTCAAGCAGAACCTTTTCCTCTGCAATCTGGACGAGAGCCGCCCCACCCAGTGGTATGATCTGCAGCAGATCTTCCTGCGGGAGCACCCCCGCAAAGAGGGCGAGGGCATGACGCTGGAAAGCGTTGTGACCCGGATGGGCATCCCGATGGAGCGCCCGTTCCACGATGCCCTGTCCGATACCCTTTACACCGCCGATGTCTGCCGCAAGCTTGACCTGCGGGCGGGTCTGGCGGCCTACCCCACCGAGGAGGAATCCCTGCGGGCAAGTCTCTGCCCCGCCCCCGGCGATTACCGGGACTTCCGGGTGTTCCGCGGCTATGTGGAGCAGTCCACCTGGCGCAGCGACCCAAAGATCATCACTGCCAGCTGCCCGGTGTGCGGCGGGGATCTTCAGCCGGACGATATCTGGCTGAAAAAGGGCAACAGCGGCTGGTATACCCTGTCGGTCTGCCCTGCCTGCGCCGGTACCGGCAATGAGGCCGGAAAGGGCGTATTCCAGCGCTATAAGCTGGCCCGGCGGGACGGCCTGCACTGGAGCTTTGCCCGCTGCGTCCAGATCCCGGACGAAGCCGGGCTTGCCCGCTGGGAGCGGATGCGCGCCCAGCAGATCGAGCGGATGCAGGCCCGGGCCGAAAAGGCCGCCGCTGAAGCCGACGGAAAAGCATAAAGATCCCCGCCCTGTGCAGGAAAGGCCCCCGCAGTCTCGTAGTATAGGTGATATGACAAAAAAAGCTCGTATTTTGTTCACGGGCGTGTCATAGAAACCGGATATACTAAAGAAAAATGAGAGGGAAGGAACACGCGGGATGGAAATGACGATGATAGGCTGGCTCCACCAGCTGGGAACGCTGGAATTCTGGAAGGCCCTCCTGGAAGGCTTTGGCGGCCTTGGCCCCATTGCGCCCGTGATCCTTGCGATGGTGGAATCCTTTTTTCCGCCGCTGCCGCTCATTGCCATTGTGGCACTGAATGTTGCGGCCCACGGCGGGCTTCTGGGCTTTGTGTACAGCTGGGCCGGGGTGATGCTGGGCGGCACTGTGATGTTCCTGCTCTGGCGGCGTGTCGTCAAGCGTTTTTTCTGGAAATTTGCCCGCCGCTCGGCCAAGCTGCAAAAGGCGGAGCAATGGGTCAGCAGGTTCGACACCGCGTCCCTGTTCATGCTGTCGCTCCTGCCCTTTACGCCCTCGTCCTTTATGCACTTTGCCTTCGGCATCTCTGATTTTGACGAGAAGCGCTACCTTGTCACCATGCTGCTGGGCAAGGGCGTGATGGTGGCCATGATGGCCCTTTTCGGGCAGTCGCTGGTGTCTGCCATGAAGAACCCGTTCTACCTCGTGCTTGCCATCGCCATCTGGGCGGGAATGTACTTTGCCAGCAAGCACTTCTGTAAAAAGCACGAGATCGATTGAATCGGCGCAGAGCTGCCGCTGAAATGTCGGTGCCTGCGTTCTGCTTGACTTCTCCCCCCGGCCCGGCTATAATACAGATGTATCAGGAAAAATGCGTTTACCCGGGCAGAGTAGCGCAAAGGTGAGCTGGACAGAGAGAACGGGCCGTTGGCTGGGAGCCTGTTTGCAGCAGCGTGTGTGAAGTGCGCCCGGGCAGCACGCCGCGGGAAACCTGCTGGGGAGTATCGCGGCGCGGCAGCCGCCGTTATCGGCTTTGAGCGACAAACAGAAGTGGAACCGCGATTTTGAAAACCGCCTTCGATGTGATATGAGAGATTGTATCACATCGGGGGCTTTTTTACTTCTCTGTTTTCGTAAGTCAGCGAAGCGAGACTGAGAGGTTCTGCTGCGGCTTTTGTTTGCCCTACAAGAAGGAGAGTTCTTATGCAGATTTTCAACACCCTGACCCGTCAGAAGGAAGAGTTTGTGCCGCAGGTGCCCGGCGAATACCGCATCTACGTCTGCGGCCCCACCGTTTACAACTATATCCACATCGGCAACGCCCGCCCGCTGATCGTGTTCGATACCCTGCGCCGCTATCTGGAATACCGCGGCAACAAGGTCATCTACGTCTCCAACATCACCGATATTGATGACAAGCTCATCAAGAAGGGCCAGGAGGAGGGCACCTCCATGAAGGAAGTGGCCCAGCGCTTTGAGGCCGAGTACCTCAAGGATGCCGCCGGTCTGAACTGCAAAAAGCCCACCGTCCAGCCCCGTGCAACGGAGCACATCCAGCAGATCCTGGACATCGTCAAGGACCTGATCGATTCCGGCCACGCCTACGTTGCCAAGAACGGGGATGTCTACTTCCGCGTCAAGAGCGACCCGGAGTACGGCAAGCTGAGCCACCTCAAGCTGGACGATCTGGAGAGCGGCAACCGTGAGCTGCGCAGCCAGATGGAGGATGACCTGAAGGAAGACCCCGCCGACTTTGCCGTCTGGAAGGCTGCCAAGCCCGGCGAGCCCGCCTGGGAAAGCCCCTATGGCATGGGCCGCCCCGGCTGGCATATCGAGTGCAGCGCCATGAGCCGCACCCATCTGGGCAAGACCATCGACCTGCACTGCGGCGGTCAGGATCTGATCTTCCCCCACCACGAGAACGAGATCGCCCAGAGCGAGTGCGCCAACGGCTGCGAGTTTGCCCACTACTGGATGCACAACGGCTTCATCAACGTGGATAACCAGAAGATGTCCAAGAGCCTGCACAACTTCTTCACCGTCCGCGATGTGGCAGACCTCTACGGCTACGAGCCCATCCGCTACTTTATGCTGACCGCAGGCTACCGGATGCCGCTGAACTACACTGTGGACCTCATCGAGAGCTGCAAGAACAGCCTGGAGCGCCTTTACACCTGCCGAGAGAACCTCGATTTTGCCCTGAGCAAGACCGCGTTCGGCACCGATGAGACCCTGACCGCCAAGGCAGACGAGGCCCGCGCCAAGTTCTGCAAGGCCATGGACGATGACCTGAACACCCCCGATGCGCTGGCTGCCGTGTTCGATCTGGTCAAGGAGATCAACACCCTGTCCGCTGCTTCCTCCAAGGCTGCGCTGGAGGCTGCCGCCAAGGCGTTCGATGAGATCACCGGCGTGCTGGGCCTGATGTACAACCGCAAGAAGGACGAGGTGCCCGCCGAGGTGACGGAGCTGGTGGAAAAGCGCGCCGCCGCCAAGAAGGCCAAGGACTGGGCCGCTGCGGATGCCATCCGTGCGCAGCTCACCGAGATGGGCTGGGCTGTCAAAGATACCGCCCAGGGCCCGCAGCTGAGCAAAATTTAACTTGAATCCCGTTATTGACCTGTACGGTACAATGCGGTAAAATGAGGGTGCGGGAACACTGTGCTGTGTGTTCCACGCACCCTTATTTTTGCATGATACAAGAACCTATATAAAAGGAGGTCTTTGGCTGATGAAAATCAAACGGCTGATCTCATTGCTGCTGGCGGCAGTGTTTGCCCTGAGTGCGGCGGCCACACCGGCGCTGGCGGCTTCGGCGGGCAGCGAACTGCCTGACCTGACCACCGCAGGCGTGGATGAGAACAACAGCGTTGTCTCGATCCGCCTGACCGCAGACGGGGATCTGACCTATGGCTCCCCCTTTACCCTGAGCGTCCAGACCACCCCGGCAGATACCCAGTATATCGGCGTGGTGATGGGCACCAGCGGCGAAGCGCAGGGCTATGTGACCCTGATCCTTTCGGGCAAGATCCGCACCCTGCTCAAGATGATCCCCCTGCCGAAAAAGATGTCGGCGAACCCTGAGCAGGAAGAGGAGTTCAACATCTACGCCTACATCAAGCAGCTGATCGACGGCAACGACGTGAGCGTGCTGCTGCGGGTGGCTGATGAAGTGGTCTCTGTGATGGATGTCCTGAAATTCTACATCCCCACGCTGAAGGATGTCTCCACCGGCATGAAGCTGGCGCTGGAGCTCATCCGCAAATATCTGCCCGAGGGCGTGTTCAGCCGCATCTATCTGGACGAGCAGCCCACGGAAGCCGGCAGCTATGTGGGCGGTGCTGTGGCGCTGGAATCCGGTGATGTGAACACCGCCGGTATGGCGTTCTTCCGCATCAAGCCCAAGAGTGCGGGGGTGCGTGTCTACTGGGCACAGGAGCTCCCCGCCAGTATGACTGCGGCAGAGGCCCAGAACTACAACGTCACCGCAGTGGTCGAAAGCGACGGCCAGGTGGTCGAGGGCGGCAAGGTGACCTACACCTATAAAAAGAAGAGCGGTCTCTTCGATTTCCTGGGTACGACCCAGAGCGGGTTCCCCACCGAACCCGGCGAGTATGTCCAGACGGCCAAGGCCGCCGGAAACTACTCCAGCAGCGAGATCAGCCGCACCATCGTGATCCAGTAATCAAACAGCAAAAATCCCTCCCTGCCACGCCGGCAGGGAGGGATTTTTTAATTGTCCTTATATCATTTTTGTGCTTACATCCGGAACCGCCAGCCCCAGCCGCCGCCACAGCAGCAGTTGCACAGCAGGTTGAGCAGGATCATGCTCCAGCACCAGCGCATCAGGCCGCCGGGCTGGGCGTAGGTGGTCTGGGTGCGGTAGGTGCGGCCCGGGTCCTGCAGATTGCGCAGGTTCATCTGGTATTCAGTGTTGCCGGGCTCCATCTGGGCGGCGCGGCGGGCATCCTGCAGGGCATCGATGCTGTTGCCCAGGCCCTGATTGGCCAGCGAGGAGAGATAGTACCACCGGGCGGTGCGCACGGTGATGCCGTCCAGCACGCGGCGGGCCTCAGGGTAGCGCTGGTTGACGATGAAGTTGCGGGCGGCCTGCATCTCAGGCGTGTCTGCACCGTTGTAGCCGGGGCCGCGCTGCTGCTGATAATTGCCGCCAAAGCCGAATCCGAACCCGAAGGGGTCATAACCGAAGCCAAAGTCTCCGAAATCCCCGTTGGAGTAACCGTTCTGCTGGTACCCCTGCTGATAGCCGCCGTAAGAGGGGCCGCTCTGCTGGCCGTAGGCACCGCCGTAGCCGCCGCCCATCTGGGGGCCGGTCTCGCCTTTGGTGATGGCATCGTATGCCGCCTGCACCTCCTTGAAGTGCTCTTCGGCGGTGGGGTCGTTGGGGTTCAGGTCAGGGTGCCAGCGCTTGCACTTGGCACGGTAAGCCTTTTTGATCTCGTCTTCGCTGGCACCGCGCTGGATGCCCAGAACCTCATAGGGGTCTCTCATCGGTCTACTTCCTCACGTCTCTATTACCATCTGTGCGGCCATTGTGCCGCACAAGCAATCTTTAGTGTACAGGACTGGAACGGAAAAATCAAGGAAAACCGCCGGAATCAGGCGGTTTTGTCCTTCTTTTTTGCGTTTTTGCAGTGATATTTGAGCCACACGCCCGAATACAGGATGTTGCGCAGAAGGTCAACGTTCTCCACACAGGGCAGGCGCTCAAAGCTGCGGGCGCAGTTGGCCAGCAGCAGCTCAAAGATCTCCCGCATCTCTTCCTCGTACCCGGGCTCTCTGCTCAGGGTGCGCAGGGGATTGTATGCGCCCTTGCGCTCGTCCCGGGCCAGGTCGTCGTAGGCATCCAGCAGGTAGATATACTTGCCCAGGTTGAAGCCGATGTTGCGCAGCTCCGGCGACCAGTGATCCTGCCTGTAATCGAACAGCTCGGCCATCAGTTCCCCAAAGCAGCCGGAAACGGCATCCAGATCCTCGCTGCCCTCGGCCTCGTACCGGGCCAGCCGATCCAGACAGGTGCGGATGGCGCTGCACTGGCGGGGCCAGCGGGCAGCGGCCTGCTGCGTGGGGGCGGCAAGCATCTTTTCAAAGCCCAGGCCCAGCAGGCTGTGGTCATCGTTCCACTTGTCCTGCGCGTTGTAGTAGTGCAAAGCCACGCTCAGGTCCGCGCAGTAATCGGTGGGGCCGCTGGAACGCCACTCCACCTTCCGGATGGGGTGGATGGGGCAGTGGTCACAGCCTGTCACACAGGCGCTTTCGCCCTCATACAGGCTGCACAGCAGCAGATCCAGAAAGGTCAGGTCATAGCTCAGGGTCAGCCGTCCCCGGGTGCCGTGCAGCGCGCCAATGCGGCGGCAGAGCCCGCAGTAGGCCGCGCGGTACCGCGCCTGCGCCTCCGGGCTGAGCGCGGCCTGATTCGGGATAACATATCCGAACATGGCTCAGCTCTTCTTGATGAACTGGGTGCCGCAGCGGGGGCAGGAGATCTGGATGCGGCCGCGGCCGCGGGGCACGCGCAGCTTCTGGCGGCACTGGGGGCAGCGGTAGTAGTGATAGACCTTGCGGTTGGCCCACTGCTCCTTCCAGCCCTTGAACTTGTTGTCCACCCGGTCCTTCAGGGTGTAGAACTTGTAGTTCTCCTCGGTGCGCTTGGAGATGTTCCGGCTGAAGGTGCGGTAGTAGCAGAAGATCAGCAGGGCCGCGCCCAGATAGGTGAACAGGTTGACCCGGCTGATGATGGCGATGAGGAGCAGCACCAGCGAGGTAATGCTCAGGAATTGGTTCAGGCCATCAGTGCCATAGCGGCCGATCATAAACTGACGAAGTTTCTCTCTCATAGATTTCCGGTCCTTTGTCCTCAAGAATAACCCTCTCAGCCACGCGGACGCATGGACAGAGAGGGCGTTTGATTGTTCACAACAATAGAATATCAGCCAACCATGATAAAACTTTGAACAGATTGCAAATCTACCATGAAAGGACGAAATTTAATTGGCATTCTCTGTACCGGAGCGCTTGCGCACAGTCAGGGCGGCCTCCACATCCAGCGCGCCCTCCATCCGGCAGTGCAGCACGGCACGGCCTGCTTCACCGGTGGTGGCAAGGTAGGTGCCCGCCATGCCGCCCCGCAGGGGGACGATGGCCGGGCCCAGGATCTTCACCGGGCCTTCCACGCTGAGCTGAACGGCCTCGCCGCAGTAGGGCAGCAGGTTGCCGTTCTGGTCAATGGCCCGCAGGCTGACCGCCGCGCAGTCCCAGGTGGGGCCGTCGGTCAGGATGGGGTTGTGCACCACGCATTCCAGCCGGACCGACTGCACCGGCTCCTTGACCACGGTGCGGACGGTGCGCCCGTGCCAGACTGCCTCAAACCGGTAAACGCTGGACGGCCCGCCCAGCACGCCGATGTATTTGTAGTACATCCGGAGCAGGTCGTTTGCGCTCAGCCGCAGGGAGAGCATCCGCGCCCGGGAGAGAGGCGAAAGGTTCAGCGCGTCCCGGCGCATCTCGTTGAGGATGGCCGCCACCTGCGGGGCCGTGCTCTGGTCAAGACCCTCATACTTTTCCAGCAGGGAGCCGACGAAATCCTGGATCTCGATGGGCGGGTGGGGCAGGGCGGCAAAGCGGCCCCGGCGGTCGGGGGTGAACTCGGCAATGAAATCGTTGCCCCGGTAGAGGCGGACGCTCTCGGCGTTGGTGAACACCCAGCAGGCCCCGGCAAAGCCGCCGGGGTGGTCGCCCAGCGCCATGCTGGAAGAGACCTCGAACACCACGTCCGAAGGGGAGCGGGGCGTTTTCTGGCTGGCGTAGACGGCGGCAGAGAGCTTCGGGTTGCGGAACAGATCCGTCACGCCGTGGTAGCAGATGCGGTCGCCGCTGCCGAACTCGCGGTGGGTGTTGTAATCGGCCATGCACCAGCCAAGGGCACCGGCCACGCCCTGCTGGGCAATGGCATCGTTGAGGACGGCGGCGTGGCGCAGAGCCTGTGCCAGCCGGTGCGGCTCGTCGTCAAAGGCTTTGGCCGGGAACTGCTGGCCCCCGAACTCGCTGATGAGGTAACCCTTGCGGAGGTCAGGCGTAACGGCAGACCGGGGCTCGCAGCCAGGGCCGCGGCCGGAATAGGAGTAATCGTTGTAGGCGTAAACGTCCTCGAGCAGTTGGCTCTTGCGGGCGATCCGCACGCCGCCGGTGGGGCGGGTGGGGTCCAGCCGATGGACGGCTTCGTTGGTGCGCTTGTAAAAGGCCTCGTTATCGGAACTGCCGTTCACCCGCACGCCCCACAGGAACACGCTGGGGTGGTTGCGGCACTGGCAGACCATCTCGCGGCAGTTCTGCAATGCCTGGGCCTGCCAGGCTTCATCCCCGATGTGCTGCCAGCCGGGCATCTCCACGAACACCAGCAGGCCCAGCTCATCGCAGGCATCCAGAAAAGCCGGGCTCTGGGGGTAGTGGCTGGTGCGCACTGCATTGCAGCCCAGCTGCTTTTTCAACAATTGGGCATCCAGCTGTTGAATGCTGTCCGGCATGGCATAGCCCTGATAGGCGTAGCTCTGGTGCCGGTTCAGGCCCCGCAGCTCCACCCGCTGGCCGTTCAGATAAAAGCCCCCGGCCACGAACTGGATGGTGCGGAAGCCGAACCGGGTGCTCTTTTCGTCCAGCACCCGGTCGGGCAGACCGCTGGTGCCGGGCCGGATGAGCCGGACGGTCAGGGTATAGAGGAAGGGGTGCTCCACGCTCCAGGGGTGCACGCCGTTCAGGGTGCCCACAATGGGCAGGCTGAGCTCACCGCTGTACAGGGCTCTGCTCCCGGCGGGGCTGCGGATCTCGGCCTGCAGGGTGCAGCCGATGGTCTCGCCCACTGTGGAGGAATAGATGCGGAAATCGCCCTCGGCCTGCGCCTCGATGAAGATGTCGCGCAGGTAGGCGGGCTCCTTCACGTCCAGACTGACGGCCCGGTAGATGCCGCCGTAGGTCAGAAAATCGATCTGCCCGCCGAAGGGAGGAATGTTCAGGTCCTCCCGGCTGTCGCACCGGACAGCCACCACATTTTTTTGGCCCAGCAGCAGCGATTCGGTCAGGTCCACAGTAAAGGCGGTGTAGCCGCACCCGTGGTGGAACACCCGCCGCCCGTTGCAGAACACGGTGGCATCGTGGGCCACGGCTCCAAAGGTCAGCAGTACCGTGCGGCCCTGCCACTCTTTGGGCGCAAAAAACTCCCGCCGGTAGCCGGACACCCGCTGGTATTCGTTCTCGTTGCAATAGTTGTAGGGCAGCGTTTTCACCGTGTGGGGCAAGCGCACCGGTTCCAGCTCCACCCCGGTGCATTCGGGGCGGACGATGGCGGGATCAAAGGTGGGGGCAAACAGCCAGCCGTCGTTCCAATCGTAGTGTTCCATAGCCTGTCTCCATCGCTCTGCACAAAATAATTCTTACCCTTATGCTACCACAAAGTTGTGAACGAAAAAAGCACTCGCTCCCTTATTTTTTCCGTTTTTGCGGAAAAAGCTGCTAAAATCAGAAACGCCCCTGCCGACAAGGGCAGAGGCGCAAAGGAAATATCAGAATCTGGGAAGGTCGTAAGCACGCATGGCGGGGTGTTTGTGGGAAATCTGCTCTTCCGTAGAAACTACGCTGGTGCCAAACTTACAGGATTGACATTGATAAATTTCAACATGAGTGCGATTCTCGACCGAATCATTATATCGGGGATCGCGTCCCTGACAAGGAATAAAATTGACTGTATACCAGGAAGCATAATACTCATCCACACAAATCATATCGCTCTGTCCGCAATATTCGCAGACAAGGGACATGGTTTCGGCAGTTGTTGTAGCATTTACAGAACGAGCCTGAGACACTGCGAATGCGGGAAGAGCACATAGACTTGCCAGAAGAAAAGCGGCGAAAAATGCGGAAAGAATCTTTTTCATGGTAAACGCCTCCTTTTTGAGAAAGTATGGGGGTGAACTTCTCTGATCTCATCTTCATTATAGCATGGATCGCAGAAAGAGAAAATTGTGAGAGGAACAGAAAAAAGAGAGCTCTTTTTATGCGGATTGACGACAAAAAAACGCTCCCGCCGGAAAGGCGGGAGCAGAATGCAAGGATTATAAAGTACTATAAGTGAATAAGCAAAAGCTAATTACCAGCCGTGTTCATGCTCAACCTTCGTTTCACGGACAGCGTCACCAAAGCCGCTTCCACAATGATCACAGAGATAGTACTTGGTTACATCGCGATAATACTCCTTATCACGATATTGAGGATCGCCGGAAAGGCATTCGACATACCGATTGAAAATCCAAGGACCTTCTGTTTTGGTATTGTACCGGACTTGACCAATGCCACATTCGTCGCAAAGAGAAGCATAAGGAACAACGCTAGAGTTGTCGATAGAAGGGTCATCAGAAATGACAGAAGTTGTTGTAGCTGATGCGGGAGTGAGCAACATAGAACCAACTAAAACTCCAGAAAGTAAACAGGTGATAAGCTTTCTCATAGTGATGGCCTCCTTTGATAAAATTATAATTCAACCCTCACTGGATTGTGAATACAGTATAGCATAAAATCATTTTAATGGGAATTGTGGGAGTAAATGAAAAAAGATGATAAATATTGTACGATTTGTCAACGAAAAAGCCCCCGCCGGGCAGGCGGGGGGATGAAACTCAGCGGATGAAATTGGTCATGGGGCGGCGGGGATTCTCAGGGTGGGTGATGCCGTTTTCCCTGCCCAGCTCGATGCACTTGAGCAGCCAGGCCATGTTGCGGCCCAGCTCCCGCATCACGGCGCAGCCCTCTTCATCCTCCAGCACCTGCTCGGGTTTGGAGCCGTGGACCATGGGCCAGTAGGAACCGCTGACCAGCGGCATGTGGAAGAACTCGGGGTACTTCACCAGCTGATCCAGCGTGGTGGTGGTGCCGGCACGGCGGGCAGAGGCGCAGATGGCGGCGGGCTTGTAGGCCAGATACTTGCCGCCCGCGTAGGCCAGACGGTCCATGAAGCTGGTCATGTTGCCGGAGGCGGACGCATAGTGGACCGGTGTGCCGAACACAAAGGCATCGGCGGTCTTGGCCTTTTCGATGGCCTCGTTGACCACGCCGCCGAACACGCAGCCCTTACCGGCGGCACAGCCGCCGCAGCCGATGCAGCCGCCCACCGGCTTTGTGCCGACGTTCAGGATCTCGGTCTCGATGCCGCTGGCGTTCAGCTCCCCGGCAATCAGGGACAGGGCGGTATAGGTGCAGCCCTTCTCGTGGGGGCTGCCGTTGATGAGCAGAACTTTCATAAGCAGATACTCTCCTTTTTTGGCAAAACGCGCCGCACATGGGGCGCTTTGCCCTGATTTTAGCACAATTGCACCCTGAGTGCAACGCGTGCCCTTGACAAAGAGTTGCGTTTTGACGATAATATGGAGATACGAAAACACGAAACAGCTGCTGGCCGGGCAGGGGGCCCGGACAGCGGGAGAAGGAGGCAGATACATGCGCGTTATTGCAGGAGAAGCACGGGGCCGCAGGCTGGAAGCCCTGCCCGGCACCGAGATCACCCGCCCGACGATGGATCAGGTCAAGGAGGCCATGTTCAGCATCGTCCAGTTCGACCTGCCCGGTGCCCGGGTGCTCGACCTCTACGCAGGCAGCGGCCAGCTGGGCATCGAGGCCCTGAGCCGGGGTGCGGCCCGGTGCGTGTTCCTGGACGAGAACCGGGAGGCCGTGAACATCGTGATGAAGAACTGCAAGAACTGCGGCGTGTTTGACCGCAGCCGGGTCAACATCGGCGAGGCGGCACGGTATCTCTCCGCCTGCCATGAGCAGTTCGACATCGTTCTGCTGGACCCGCCCTTCCACAACGGCACGCTGGAAAAGATCCTGCCCGGCGTGGACAAATGCCTTGCTCCGGGCGGCATCGTGATCTGCGAGAGTGAGACCGGCCTGGTGCTGCCTGCCGAGGTGGGCGGCATGACCCTGAAAAAACAGTATAAATACGGCAAAGTGCTGCTGTGGAAGTATGGTAAGCCCCGGCAGAGCGCCGGAGAGGGAGATGCGGAATGAACGTAAACGAGCTTTTGGATACCATTGAGGATACGCTGGAGGAGAGCGCCGGAATGCCCCTTTCGGGCGGTAAGCGCATCGTGGATGTGGAGCAGATCCGGGATTATCTGGACGAGATCCGCCAGAACCTGCCTGTGGAGCTGCGGCAGGCCCAGTCCATTGTCAGCGACCGTGCCCAGCTCATCGAATCGGCCAACGCACAGGCGCAGGCCATTGTAAAAAAAGCCGAGGAGCGCGCCCGTGTGCTGGTGAGCGAGGCCGAGATCGTCAAGGCGGCCCAGCAGCGCGCCGGAGAGATCGTCTCCGCCGCCCAGACTGAGGCCCGCACTGTCCGCCAGACCGTGACCGATTACTGTGATAATATGCTCAAGACCACGGAAGAGACAATGGCGGAGAACGCCGCACAGGTCAAAAATGTCCGTGCAAACCTGCGCCAGAGCCCCCGGAAACAGCTCTGATGCGGGAATGTGAAATTTCCCGGTGAGAGCTTCCGGCCCCTGCAAGCAAAAACGACGGCTTGCAGGGGCTTTTTTTGGTACATTTTGAGAGAAAAAACAAAAGGGAAACTCTTGCAATCAGGGGCCTGTTTTGTTACAATAAAATTGTATCCTCAAGGCTGACCGGGCCACAAACTCCCGGCAGGCCGCAGGCCGCTTTCCCGGGCAGCAGCTCCGGGCAGAAAAGGGCGGCAGATGCAGGATCTTATCTGAGTTTTGAAAGGAGGCTGGGAACATGGACACAGAAAAAACAGCACAGCCCTTTGACCCGGCCTCGTTTGAGCATGTCCCGGTGCTGCTGAACGAGTGCCTGGACGGCCTGAAGATCGACCCGGCGGGCACCTATCTGGACGGCACGGCGGGCGGCGCGGGGCACTCCCGCCAGATCGCCCTGCGGCTGAACGGCGAGCAGGGCGGCAGGCTCATCTCGCTGGATCAGGACCCCGATGCCGTGCAGACGGCCCGGGCCCGGCTGGCGGGCCTGCCTGCCACCGTGGTGCAAATCAACTTTCGCTATGCCGGACAAGCTCTGGAGCAGCTGGGCATTGAAACGATCAACGGAGCGCTGCTGGATCTGGGGGTGTCCAGCCATCAGCTGGATGACGCGGCCCGGGGCTTTTCCTACCGGGCAGATGCCCCGCTGGACATGCGGATGAGCCAGGAGGGTGAGACGGCCGCCGATCTCGTGAACAGCGAGAGCCGGGAGGAGCTGGCCCGCATCCTGCGGGATTACGGCGAGGAGCCCTTCGCCTGGCAGATTGCGGGCAGGATCGTGGAAGCCCGGGAAACTGCCCCCGTTGAAACGACATTGCAGCTGGCGGATATCGTGGCCAGCGCCATGCCCCCGGCGGAGCGCCGGAAGAACAAAAACCCCTCCCGCCGCACCTTCCAGGCACTGCGCATTGCGGTAAACCATGAGCTGGACGCACTGGAAGAGGGGCTGGATACCATTTTTGCGCATCTCGCACCGGGTGGAAGACTTTGCGTGATCACTTTCCACTCGCTGGAGGACCGGCTGGTCAAGAATAAGTTCCGCCGCTGGTCCACCGCCTGCACCTGCCCGCCGGAGTTCCCGGTGTGCGTCTGCGGCGGCAAAGCCAAGGCAAAGCTGATCACACGCAAACCCATTGAAGCCAACACGCAGGAGCTGGAAGAGAACCGGCGCAGCCGCTCGGCCCACCTGCGGGTTTTGGAAAAGATCTGAGGGCGGCACAGCCCCGGAGATGTGAGGAGGAGATCACCATGGGTCAGGCAGCATACGATATGACAGAGGTTCGGCGGAGAAGAGCGCCGCAGGCGCAGCCCAAAGTTCCGCTGCGGGTAGAAAAGGGCGGCAAAAAGCGGCTGAACCCCGTGCGGGCCGCCATGCAGCACGCGCTGCAGCTGGTGGGCGCGGCTTTGCTGGTGGGCTTTGCGGTAAGCCTGCTGTGGAGCGAGGCACAGCTGGTGGAGCTGAATTCTCAGATCCAGAGCGCCAAGGCAGAGCTTGTGAGCGAGCAGAGCCAGTATACATACTACAACAGTGCCCTGAACAGCCGCACCAACATCACAAGTGTTGAGGAGACCGCCACCCGCCTGGGGCTGATGAAGATCGACCAGAGCCAGATCACCTACATCCGGCTGGATGAGGGCAGCGTTCTGGTGCGCAAGGCATCCGCTGTGCGGCAGTGGTCGGATCTGCTCCACGATGGGGCAATGACCATTCTTGCCTCTGTCAGAACGGCAAAATAAACCAAACAACGAAAAGCGTGCGGCAGCGCACGCTTTTTCGGTTTTCTTCGGGAGTACGCAATGCAAACACCATCCTCCAATCCCAAAAAGAACAGCGCCCGCCGCCGCAGTGCGGACCCGCACGCACGGCTCAGTGCCCGGCTGCGTCATATCAGCTTTGGTGCCGCCGTGCTTCTTGTGGTGGTCGCCGCGCTGACCGTGATCTACAGCCTGTACAAGATCCAGATCCGCGACGGTGCCACCTACCGCCAGTACGCCGCCGAGCAGCAGCTGCTGGACAGCACCATTCAGGCCACCCGCGGTGAGATCTACGACACCAGCGGCATCACGCTGGCCTCCACCAGCGTGGTCTGGACCATCTGGGCCGACCCCTCTTACAGCACGGCCCTGTATACCACCACCACCGATCAGGACACCAAGGCGGAGATCCGCACCATCGATGAGGCCGCCATGAAGGAGGTCTGCACCCAGATCACCCTGCGCCTGCTTTCGGGCGATGGCGAGAGTCTGGACAGCGTGGACACCACTTCGGCAGAGTACCAGACCCAGTATCAGGCGGTCTGCGATGCCCTCTCCCAAAACGAAAGCTCCTATCAGGTGCTGGCCACCAAGGTCAACAACGCCATCAAGCTCTCCATTGAGGAGTACGTCAAGACCTACAACAAGGCCCATAGCAAGAGCGGAAAATCCGCCGGTGCGCTGGAAAAGATCCTGGCCAAGCTGGGTCTGGGCCAGCAGGAGAGCGACGACGGCACCCCCACTGTCCGCAAGGGGCGGGTGTCGGTGTCGGCCTCCAAGGGCTTCCAGCGGGATTACCCCTATGGCCGCTTTGCCGCCGCCGTGCTGGGCTTCTGCAATGCGGATGGTCAGGGTGTGTATGGTCTGGAAAACTCCTATGAGTCCACGCTGGCCGGTGTGAACGGCCGCACCATCACCCTGCGCAACGCCTACGGCAACGCCATTGCCGATGAAAATGCCACCACCTACGCCGCCAAGGACGGCTCCAATCTGGTGCTCTCGCTGGATGTGAACATTCAGGAAGTGGTGGAACGCTACCTGAACGAGGCCGTGGCGGCCAACACCGTTGAGAACCGCGGCTGTGCCATTGTGATGAATGTCAAGACCGGTGCCATCCTTGCCATGGCCTCCAAGCCGGACTTTGACCCCAATGACCCGCAGGATTTCAGCGCCAATCTGGCCTACCTGACGGAGCAGGTGCAGGCTGAGCCGGAGCTGTACACCATCTACAAAAAAGACGAGAACGGCAACTACCTGCGGGACGAGAACGGCCAGAAGATCGCGGATGCGGAGGCCGACTATACCGGCACCTACCGGGATATCCAGTGGAAGAACAAGACCATCACCGAGCTGTACTACCCCGGAAGCGTGTTCAAGGTCATCACCGCCGCCATGGGTGTGGACAGCGGCAAGGCGACCTATTACACCACCCTGAACTGTTCCGGCGCGTACAGCGTGGCAAAGCAGACCTACCACTGCGCCGGCAGAAAGGCGCACGGGGCCCAGAATCTGGCCGAGGCCCTGCGCAACAGCTGCAACATCTACTTCATCCAGCTGGGCCAGCGTGTGGGCTCCAGCCTGTTCTATGATTACTTCGATGCCTTCGGCTTTACCGAGCGCACCGGTGTGGACCTGCCCAATGAGACCAGCTTCATGCAGTATTACAGCAAAAGCCGTCTGGGCGAGGTGGAGCTGGCCTCCTCCGCCTTCGGTCAGGCCATGGCCGTGACCCCACTGCAGGTGTGCACCGCCATCTCGGCGGCAGTCAACGGCGGCTATCTGGTCACCCCCCATGTGGTGGATAAGATCACGGACCAGAACGGCAATGTGGTGCAGGAGATCGGCACCAACATCCGCCGTCAGGTCATCAGCGAGAGCGCCAGCGAGACCATCCGCCAGATCATGGAGTTTGAGGTGGGCGACGGCACCCAGGGCGGCGGCGGCAACGCCTATGTTGCAGGCTACCGCATCGGCGGCAAGTCCGGCACCTCCGAGCAGCTGAACATGGACCGCCGCGCCGATGGCGACTACAAGAAGGTGGCATCCTTTGCGGCTGTCCTGCCCGCCAACGACCCGGAGATCCTGGTCTATGTCATGCTGGACGACCCCAACAATGCCCGCACCGACTATTCCTCCATTCTGGCGGCTCCGGTGGTGGGCAACATCATCAGTGAGATCGCACCCTATCTGGGCATCGCCACCGACGGCGTGGACCGCAGCGGCACCACCGTCAAGGTGCCCAACCTGACGGGCAAGGAGTGGAGCAACGCGCAGGTGCAGCTGAATATCAAGGGCTTGAAGCATCACCTGGCCGAAAGCGAATCCGACCAGACCGCCGCCCTTGTCACCTACCAGTACCCCCGTGCGGGGGCAGAGGTGCCCTACGGCACCACCGTTTATCTGTATACCGATACCTATGAGGGCAAACACGCCGAGGTGCCGGACGTGACCGGCAAGAGCGCGGACTTTGCCCGGCAGATGCTGAACGCCGCAGGGCTCAACTGCACAGTCGAAGGCTCCGGCACGGTCCAGAGCCAGAGTGAGGCACCCGGCTCCAGCGTCCAGCAGGGAACCATCGTACATCTGATCTGTGGATAAAGGGGAATGAGAGTATGGAAGCAATTGCAGCAAACATCCTGTTGGAGGGCCTGGCGGTCAACGCGCTGGCCCAGTGCGAGACCCCGGTCACGCTGGTGACCACCGACAGCCGTGAGGTCTGCCCCGGGTGCATCTTTGTGGCGTTTCCGGGTGAAAAATTCGACGGCCATGATTTTGCCGCCAAGGCGCTGGAAAACGGCGCGCTCTGCGTGGTGCTGAACCACCCCGTGGAAGGCGTGCCGGAAGAGAAGAGCGTGATCTGCCCGGACAGCTACCACGCCATGATGGTGCTGGGGGCCAATTATCGCAGCCAGTTCCACCCCAAAGTGGTGGGCGTGACCGGCAGCGTGGGCAAGACCACCACCAAGCAGATGACCTATGCCGCCATTGCAGGCTTTGGCAGTACCATCAAGACCGAGGGCAATCAGAACAATGAGCTGGGCCTGCCCCGCACCATGTTCCGCATCGGCAAAGAGACCCAGTACGCCGTGGTGGAGATGGGAATGAGCCACGCCGGGGAGATCGAGCGCCTGAGCAAGTGTGCCCGCCCGGATGTAGGCATCATCACCTGCATCGGTGTGTCCCACATCGGCAATCTGGGCAGTCAGGAGAACATCTGCAAGGCAAAGCTGGAGATCTGCGCCGGTCTGCCGGAGGGTGCTCCGCTGGTGCTGAACGGGGACGACCCCTTCCTGCGCAAGGCCGTTCTGCCCGACCATGTCCGCCCGGTCTGGTTCAGCCTGGGCGATGAGAACGCTGATGTCTGTGCCCTGTCCATCCAGCAGGATGAAAAGGGCATGAGCTTTGTGCTGGAGGATCACGAGGAGGGGACTTTCCTCGTAAAGATCCCCGCCATGGGCCGGCATAATGTGGCCAACGCACTGGCCGCCTACTGCGCCGCCACCCGTCTGGGGCTGAATGCCCGCCGGGTCATTGCCGGTCTGGCCGACTTTGAGCAGACCGGAATGCGCCAGAAGGTGGTGCACGCCAGAGGCGTGGATGTCATTGAGGATTGTTACAACGCCAACCCCGACAGCATGAAGGCCGCGCTGGCCATGTTCAGGGAGTATCCCTGCAAGCGCCGCTTTGCCCTGCTGGGCGATATGCTGGAGCTGGGCGATATCAGCCGCGCCGCCCACGAGGAGGTGGGCCGTCAGGCCGTGGAGAACAAGGTGGACTACCTCGTTACCTATGGCGAGCAGGCCAAGCGCATTGCCGTGGTGGCTGCTGCCAAGGGGCTGCCCACCCTCCATGCCGACACCTACGCTCAGGCCGCCGAGGCCCTGCTGAACAAAATGCAGCCCGGCGATGCCCTGCTGGTCAAGGCCAGCCGCGGCATGGCACTGGAAAAAGTGCTGGAGATCTTTTACAAGGAGTAACATCGAGCTATGATTCGTTTCGCCTTGATCGCCGCCTCAACGCTGGGGTTCTTCCTCACGGCGGCGCTCGGGAATCTGGTGGTGCCGCTGCTGCGGGCGTTCCAGGGACGCTGGGATGAGCCCAAGGCCCGGCAGGCACCATCACCCAAGCAGGAAGCGCCGGATGCCGAGCCGGAGCGCCCGCCGCAGGCCCCCACCATGGGCGGGCTCTGCCTGATGGTGGGGGTGCTGGCTGCTGTGGGCGTGGGCTGGACAGCCGCCTGTGTGGCTCAGCCTGAGCTGCTGGGGGCCGAGAGCTTGTTCTCGGTCCGGCTGCTCACAGCGCTGCTGGGAGCTCTGCTCTTTGGCGGCGTGGGCCTGCTGGAGGATCTGGCCCGCATCCGCAGCCGTTCTGTGCTGGGCCTGCGGCGGCACACCCGCCTTGGGCTGGAAGCCGCTGCCGGTGCCGTGGTGCTGGTGCTGCTGGGAGCCAAAGGCTGCCTTGCAGCCGGGATCACCCTGCCGGGCGTGGGCTATGTCGATCTGGGCATTGCCGCCCCGCTGCTGTGGGAAGGACTGCTGGTCGCACTGGCCGAGTGCGCCCGCATTGCCGATGGCATGGACGGCATCGTCTGCGGCACGTCCTTTGCGGCCATGCTGGGCCTGATGGGGGTGATGACCCTGCTGGGCTGGTTCCCGCTGGGCGTTCTGCCCGCCGCACTGGCCGGTTCCCTGATGGCCTTCCTGCTCTGGAACTTCCCGCCCGCAAAGCTGCGGCTGGGCAGCGTGGGCAGCCTGTTTCTGGCCGGGATGCTGGGGTGCGTTCCCCTGTGCATCGGCTGGCCTGACCTCACCCTGCCGCTGGCCCTGCCCTTCTGGCTGGAGGGCGGCATGGTGGCCCTGCAGATCCTGGTCTGCAAGGCCAGCCGGGGCCGCAGGCAGCTGTTCCGCTCGGCACCGCTCCACCGCTGGCTGGAGCTGCGGGGCCAGAGCGCGGAACAGATCTTTTATACCTTTTGTGTCATTGCCATGCTGGGCGTGGCGCTGACCGTTCAGCTGGCAAAAATCAGTTAAGGAGGGGTGCAGTTTGGCAACACTCCGCAGAAAAAAAGCAGAGCCTTTTTCCGTCTTTCAGCGGGACCCCGGCCCCTGGCCGCCCATCCTGCTCAACTGGATGGCGACCCTGGCCATCATCATGGTGTTCGGGCTGGTCATGCTGTTCAGTGCAAGCTATACCACGGGCTATCTCCGCTTTGGGGACAGCTTCCATTACATCAAATCCCAGCTGCTCTGCACGGTGCTGGGCCTGGGCATGATGTTCCTGTTCTCCTATTTTGACCACCGTTTCCTGCGCAGAATGGTCAAGCTGGGCTATGTTGTCTGCCTGATCCTGCTGGTGCTGGTGCTGTTCAGCAGCCCCATCAACGGCTGCCGCCGGTGGATCAGCTTCGGCGGCTTGACCTTACAGGCCTCCGAGGTTGCAAAGTTTGAGATGATCCTGCTCACGGCAGACATCGCCGCCAGAACCCCGCAGGTCAGATTCGGCGAGATGCCCCTGCGCAAGTGGGTCCACCACAGCATCGTGGTGGAGCTCATCCGGCCCATCCTGTGGCTGGTGCCTGTCCTGATCCTGCTGGTGCTGGAGCCCCATATGTCGGGCATCCTGCTGACCACGGCCATCGTGGGCACCATCCTGCTGCTGGGCGGCAGCGGCGGCATTATTACCTGGGGCTGCGCCGGTGTTGCGCTGTTCCTGCTGGAGACTCTGCTGAAGCACGTGGACTCCATCGACTACCTGCAGAGCCGTCTGGACGGCTGGACGCAGGACCTTGACCGGATGACCAGCCAGACCAAGCAGAGCCTGTACGCCATCGGCTCAGGCGGTGCCACGGGGCTGGGGCTGGGCAACAGCATCGAAAAGCAGCTCTGGCTGCCGGAGAGTACCAACGACTTTATCTTCAGTGTCGTGTGCGAGGAACTGGGCTTCGTCGGCGCGGTGATCGTCATCGTGCTGTTCGTCCTCTTTCTGGTGCAGGGTTTCTGGATCGCCTTCCATGCCGAAAACCGGTTCTGCACGCTGGTGGGCATCGGCATCATGGCGCAGATCGCCTGGCAGGTGTTCTGCAACATCGCCGTTGTCACCAACACCCTGCCCAACACCGGCATTTCGCTGCCCTTCTTCTCCTCCGGCGGCACCAGCCTGATCCTGCTGCTGGCCGAGATGGGCGTTATGGTCAATATCGGGCGCAACGGCGAACGGGCCCGCCTGGAACGGGAGGAAGCCCACGCCGAGCGGGAGCGCCAGCGCAAGGCAAAGACCATTGTGCTGGATACCGCGCGCAGAGCGCAGACAGAACAGTAAGGAGGAACCAAGATGCGTGTACTCATTGCAGCCGGCGGCACTGCCGGCCATATCAACCCGGCTCTGGCCATTGCGGGAGCCATCAAAAAGGCCGACCCCACCGCCGAGATCCATTTTGCGGGCCGGAAGGAGGGCATGGAGTACCGTCTGGTCACACAGGCGGGCTATCCCTTCCATCACATCGAGATCACCGGCTTTCAGCGGAAGCTGAGCCTGAACAATATCAAGCGGAATCTCATTACCCTGTGGAATCTGGCACTCTCCGGCCCCAAGGCCAAAAAGATGATGAAGGACATCCAGCCCGATCTGGTCATTGGCTGCGGCGGCTATGTGTCCGGCCCGGTGGTGCGCTGCGCCGCCAAACAGGGCATCAAGACCGCCCTGCATGAGCAGAACGCCTTTCCCGGTGTGACCAACAAGCTGCTGGCCCCGGATGTGGACATCGTGTTCGCCGCCGTGCCCGCCGCCGTGGAAAAGCTGGGCGCACCCGAAAAGACCATCGTGGTGGGCAACCCCGTCCGGCCTGAGGTGTTCACCCAGGCGAAGAACCGGGAAGCCATCCGTGCCGAACTGGGCGCGGGGGACCGCACCGTGATCCTCTCCTTCGGCGGCAGTCTGGGTGCCCGCCGTGTGAACGAGGTGGTGGCCGACCTCTGCGCATGGGAGCAGAAGAACAAAAAGCCTGTCCTTCATCTCCATGCCACCGGCCAGTACGGCGTGCAGCTGTTTCAGGATCTGGAAAAGAAAAAGGGCTTTGCCCCCGGCGAGAGCCTTGTGGTGAAGGAATACATCAACAATATGCCCGAGCTGCTGGCCGCAGCGGACCTTGTCATCAGCCGCGCCGGTGCCCTGACACTGGCCGAGCTGGAGGCTGTGGGCCGTGCCGCTGTGCTCATCCCCAGCCCCAACGTGGCAGAGAATCACCAGTATTACAACGCCATGGAGCTGCAGAAGGCCGGTGCCGCTGTGGTCATTGAGGAAAAAGACCTGACCGGCGAAAAGCTGGTGCAGACCGTTTCCGGGATGCTGGCCCAGCCCGGCAAGCTGGCTGAGATGGGCCGCAATGCCCGGAGCCTGTCGGTGGACGACAGCCTGGACCGCATTGCGGATGCCCTGCTCAAGCTGGTCAAGACCCCGTAACGGAAGGAAAAAACAGAGGAAAGGAGGTGCAGCCGGATGCCGCAGAATGACCGGAACAGCCGGAACCGCAAGCGCCGCCGGGCCTACGATCAGGCCCGGGATGACCGGCGCGGCGGGCAGAGCACCCAGCGCCGCAGCAGCGCGGGTGCTGGCAGTGACCTGGGGTACAGCGGGTACGCAGGATATTCCTCCGGCGGCCACCCCATCACGAACCCCAATTATGACCCCGATGCGCCCCGCCCCAGCCGGTACACGGAGCGCACGGTGAACTACGGCTCCTACCCGGACAACAGCATCACCTTTCCCACCGGCGGGCGGAGCAGCCAGAGCGGCGCACAGCGCCCCCGCAGCGGGCAGAGCGGCCAGCGGCGCACCTCCGGGGGCAATCAGCGGAACCGCCGCCCGGCCAGCGGCCAGAACCGGAACGCCCAGCGCCGCCCACAGAACGCCCAGAATCGCAGCGGCCAGCGGATGCGGCCGGTGCAGGGGCAGAACACCCGGCGTGATCCCGTCCGGCGGGAGGGCAGGAAAAAGCGGAAGCTGACCCGGGCCGCCATCCGGCGGCGCAGGCTCATGCGGCGGCTCACGGCCCTTGTCATGCTGCTCTGCGTCATCGGCGCGGGGGTCTACCTCACTGTGACGATGCTGTTCAAGATCAGCTCTATTCAGGTGCAGACAGCGGACGGTGTGGTGCAGGAGGCCGGCGGTTATACCAGCGACCAGATCCTGCAGGCGTTGGATGTCCATCTGGAAGAGAATATCTTCAGTTTTGACCCCGGCAGCAAGGCCGCCGCGCTGGAAAAAGTGTTCCCCATGCTGGAGGATATCCGGGTGGAGCGGGATTACCCCGGCACCGTGGTGGTGCGGGTAACAGAAGCCCAGCCTGCCTGGGCCATGCAGACCTCCTCCGGCTGGCTGACCCTCTCGGGTGGCCTGAAGATCCTGGAGAAGGATTCTGCCCAGCCTACCGGTCTGCCCACCCTGTACGGCGGCGAACCGGTCTCTGCCGAGCCCGGCGAACAGCTGACCTTTGCGGCAGAGCCCAAGGCCGACAGCATCCCGGACAGCGCCGCCGACAGCAGCGCCTCCGGCACTGTTGAGGAGGAAGCGGATCAGCGGCTGGAAAGCCTGAACACCCTGCTGGCTGCGCTGGATGCCGCAGGCATGAGCGCCGACGTGACCCGCATCGAGTTTGCGGATGTGGACGAGATGGCCTTCCTCTATCAGGAACGCATCAGCGTCTGGCTGGGCACCCTGAACGAGCTGGAATATAAGCTCAAGCTGGCAAAGCACGTCCTGCTGAATGAGGACGGCAAGGGCTGTGCCGCGACCGACACCGGAAAGTTGGACTTCACCCATATCAGTATGTCCAGCACCCGCAAGTTTACCTTTGCACAGGGTGAGCCGGAGCTGCCCTCCGGCTACATCTTGCCTGAACCGGTGGAGGAAACACCCGCCGAAGAAGGTGTGACCGGTGAAACGGCAGAAGGCACGGCCACAGACGGCACTGCCCCGGCAGAGGGCGAAGCCGCTGCAGATGCCTCTGCCGAAACACCAACGGATACCGCCGCGGCTCCGGCAGGACCCGAAGCCGGACAGACGGCACAGCCGACCCCCGCCGAAGGAACGACCCCGGCAGCGGGCGATGCAAATCAACCCCAAACGACCCAATGAGGAGCGTGTAATGTTATGAAGCTGGAACAATTACTGGAAGGCGTGCCCTTTACGCTGGTGCAGGGCAGCCTGGATACCGAAGTGCAGGACATCATCTACGACAGCCGGAAGGCGGCCCCGGGCCTTGCCTTTGTCTGCATCGTGGGCACCCAGCGTGACAGCCACGAGTTTGCCGTGGACTGCGCCGCCAAGGGCGTGAGCGTGCTGGTCATCCAGCATGACATCGACCTTTCTGCCATGCCCGGTGTGACCGTGGTCAAGGTGGAGAGCAGCCGCTATGCCATGGCGCTGATGAGCGGAAACCTCTTTGGCAACCCCTCCCGCCAGATGACCATGATCGGCGTGACCGGTACCAAGGGCAAGACCACCACCACCCACATGATCAAGAGCGTGCTGGAAGCTGCCGGGAAAAAGGTCGGCATGATCGGCACCAACGGCATCTATTTCATGGGCCGTCATCAGGAGACCGCCAACACCACCCCTGAGAGCTACGAGCTGCAAAAGACCTTCCGCCAGTTTTTGGACGCAGGCTGCGACGTGGCCCTGATGGAGGTGTCCAGCCAGGGCCTGATGATGGACCGTGTGGCGGGGGTGCACTATGATATCGGTGTGTTCACCAACCTCTCCCCCGACCACATCGGCCCCGGTGAGCACAAGACCTTTGAGGAGTACCGCAGCTGGAAGGGGCAGCTCTTCCGGCGGTGTGATGTGGGCGTGGTGAACATCGATGATGAAAACACCGAAGCCCTGCTGGAAGGCCACACCTGCAAGCTGGTGACCTATGGCCGCAGTGAAAAGGCCGACTACCGCGCCGAGGGCTGTGAGCTGCTGCGCACCCACGATTTTCTGGGCGTGGCATTCCACGTCTCCGGCAGAGACAATATGGATGTCAGGGTGAATATGCCCGGCGAGTTCAGCGTCTACAACGCGCTGGCCGCCCTGGCCGTGGGCAAGGTGCTGGGCCTGCCCGATGCCGCCATCCATGAGGGTCTGGGCAAGTGCGTGGTCAAGGGCCGCGTGGAGCTGGTGCCCATCAGCAAAAAGTTTACCATCCTGCTGGACTACGCCCACAACGAGGTCTCCACCGAGAGCCTGCTCACCACCCTGCGGGCCTATCACCCCCACCGGCTGGTGGTGGTGTTCGGCTGCGGCGGCAACCGCTCCAAGTTGCGCCGCTACGGCATGGGCGAGACCTGTGCCAAAATGGCAGATTTCTCCATCCTGACCGAGGACAACAACCGCTTTGAGAAGATCGAGGACATCCTCGCCGATATCCGGGTGGGCATGAACAAGGGCAACCCCGATGCCAAGTTTGTGGAGATCCCCGACCGTCTGGACGCGCTCCACTACGCCGTGGATCACGCCCAGGAGGGCGACCTGATCGCCGTCATCGGCAAGGGCCACGAGACCTACCGCGACCGTGAGGGCGTGAAAACCCCCTTCCTGGAGCGGGAGCTGCTGGAAGAATACGCCCAGCAGATCGGGTTGGAATAAACAACAAAAACGCGCTGTGTCATTGGACACGGCGCGTTTTTTGCTGCTGCTTTGGCACGCAGGCCTTCGGCTCAGCAGGATCGAATTTGCAGGCGGCCGGCATTCGCACGGCCACGGCAGCGCTTACGCGCCCCACACCAGCCAGAGATACACATAGCCCGTCAGGACGGCTGCCAGTGTGAACGGGATGCCGATGCGCAGAAAATCACGGGTGCGCACCTGCTCACCATGCTTGCGCAGGATGCCGATGGCTGCAATGTTGGCCGAAGCGCCAATGGGGGTCAGGTTGCCGCCCAGAGTTGCACCCGTGAGCAGGCCGAAATAAAACAGCTCGGGCGGGAAGCCTGCACCGCCGTTCATCAGCCCGGCAATGCCCTGCACTACCGGCAGCATGGTGGCCACATAGGGGATGTTGTCGATGAAGGCAGAAAGGCCCACCGAGACGAACACCAGCAGGGTATAGAGCCGGAAGGAATCATCACCGGAGAGGGTGTAGAACAGCTGGGCGGCGGCATCGATGACCCCGGCTTTGCGGATGCCCTCGATCAGGATGAACAGCCCGAACAACAGCAGCAGGGTGTCACAGTCCAGCTCCCGGGCCGCCAGCCGGAACGGCGCGGACGAGCGGCGGCGCAGGCAGGCGCGCAGGATGCCGAACAGACAGACCCCTGCACAGATCAGACCACTGCGCAGGCCATAGAGCGCCAGCGGCAGCCCGCCCGCAGGCTGGGGCAGGAAGGAGGCCGCGATGAGCAGGCCCACCGTCAGCAGCATCAGGGCGGAGGGAACCGTGTCGGTGACCTCGGTCTCCACCGTGGCCGAGATGGGCTGGGTCTCGTGCCGGAAGGTGAACAGCAGCACGCCCAGAGAGGCCAGCGCCCCCAGCTCCACCCCGAAGAAGATGCCGGGCCTGCCCTCCATCCAGAAGAAATGGAAGAAGTTCATCCCCGCAAAGCCGCCCAGCAGGATGCTGGTGGTGTCGCCCACCAGAGTGGCGGCTCCCTGCAGGTTGGAGGAGACCGCAATGGAGATGAGGACGGGCACGGGGGAGATCTTGAGCTTGCGGGCAATGGCAAGGCCCACAGGGGCCACCATGAGCACCGTGGCAACATTGTCCACAAAGGCGCTGATGACCCCGGCAAAAAGGGCCAGCATACACACGGCCCATTTCACATTGGGTACCCGCACGATGAGCAGCTCGGCCAGCCGGGCGGGCATCCTGCTCTCAATGAAGAGGGAGACCGTGCCCATGGTACCCGCCATCATCAGCAGGACATTGAAGTCCACAGCCCGGGCGGCATCCATCAGGGTAAAGTCCCACAGGCCCGCCGCGCCCAGAGCCAGAAACAGAGCGGCCCCGCCCAGCGCGGCAAAAGGCCGGTACTGCGGCAGGGCCAGCATCAGAAGATAGGTCAGCAGAAAAATGATCAGTGCAGGAAGCATACGCAGTCCTCAGCTTTCGGGCCTGACATCGGTGTCCTCGTCGATCATCCGGTATCCCACGCCCAGTTCGTTCAGAATATAGGTGTTGCGGCCGGGCACGCTGCCCAGCTTTTTGCGGATGTTTGCCATGTTGACCTGCAGCTTTTTGGTGCTGCCGCAGTCGGTATCGCCCCAGATGGCCCGCACGATGGCGGCATAGGTCATCACCCGGCCTGCATGTTCCGAGAGGAAGGCCACGATGTTGTATTCGGTCTGAGTCAGCTTGATCTCGGCACCGTCCACAAAGACCTTGCGGCGCTCGTAGTTGATCTCAAGCCCCTGTGCCCGGAACACGCCGCCGGGCATTCCGCCCAGCACGCCGAAGCGGTTGGTGCGCAGGGCGGCGCGCACCCGGGCCAGCAGCTCGCCGGTGCCAAAGGGTTTGGTGATGTAATCGTTGGCTCCCAGATCCAGCGCTTCGATCTTGTCCTGCTCGGTGGTGCGGGCTGAGAGCACGACGATGGGGGTCAGGAACTTCTGCCGCACAAAACGGATGAGCTCCAGACCGTCCCGGTCAGGCAGGCCCAGATCCAGGATGATGAGATCCGGATTGTGGGAGGTGAACAGGGTCTGGCCCATGGCGCAGGTGTTGGCAACAAGGGCCTGATAGCCGTTGGTCTCCAGCAGCGTCTCAATAAAGCTGCAGATGTTGGCCTCGTCTTCCACGACCAGAACCTTGAATTTGTTATTGCTCATCTTCGTTTTCCTCCGTCTCGATCGATTCGGTCTCCAGCCAGAAGCGGATGCTGGTGCCCTCGCCCACCTTGCTCTCGGCCTGAATCTCGCCGCCGTGGGCCTTGACGATGGCGGCACAGACCGAAAGGCCGATGCCCATGCCGTGCTTGCCGCTGTCGGCTGCGGCATCGGCGGGCAGCACACCGGTGAACAGGGTGCGCAGGCGCTCCTTCGGAATGCCGCAGCCGTTGTCCGATACCTCAAATACTGCCCGGCTGCCCAGCGTGAACACCCGCAGGGTCAGCTGGGTCATCCCCTCGGCGTGGACGGCGGCATTCTCCAAAAGGTTCGTCAGCACCTGCGAGATCAGCATCGAGTCCATGGGGATCACGATGAAGCTGTCGGGCAGGTAGGTGGTAACGGGCACCTTGGGGTAGCGCTTCTGGAACCGTACCAGCACGGTGTCGATCAGCTCGTCCAGCACGGTGGGGGTCTTTTGCACGGCTACCTGCCCGCCGTCAAAGCGGGTGACGGACAGCAGGTTCTCCACCATCCGGTTCAGCCACTGGGCATCGGAACAGGCTTCGCCAAGAAGTTTTAATTTTTGCTCTTTTTCCAGGCTGTCATAATTTTCAATGACCGTGGAACAGGCCCCGTAAATGGAAGTAAGGGGCGTGCGCAGATCGTGGGAGACGGCCCGCAGCAGGGTGGCCCGCATCTTTTCGGTCTCGCTCTCCATCCGCAGCTGTTCCTGCTTTTTGATGCGGGTGGTCAGGGTGCTGGTCATAATGGACACCACCAGCATCGCCATGCCCGAGAACAGGTTTTCCGGCAGAGTGAAGTTGAAGGCAAAGTAAGGGGAGCGGAACGCAAAATTCACGGCCAGCACGCCAATCAGGGAAGCCACTACGCCCCACACATAACCATCCGTATAGACCGAGATCAAAAAAACTGCCAGAACAAACACCATCGATGCAACGCCATCGATCCGGCCGGTGATCTGCTGTGTGCCGGTCACGATGAGAAAGGCAGCGCACAGCACAGCGGCCAGGATCAGCGCGTCGTGCCAGCGGGTCTTCTGCTTCATGGGGATCCCTCCATATCTATTCTACTCCAGATGAAAAGTATACCATACTTTTCCTAAAGATGCAGTAAAGGCTGAAAAAAGAGCTGTTGTTCCGAGGGTGGGCTGCACAGAATGCCCAAACCCATGGATTCTTTTCCGATTTTATGCTATTATAAAAAGTAAGAGCAAGGAGAGAACGCTCTCAGGGATAAGAGAAAACGTAACGTTGCAATAGAAGGAGAAGAGGACTATGGGAAAATATTTTGGCACCGACGGCTTCCGTGGCGAGGCCGGTGTGAATCTGACCGCCGACCACGCCTACAAGGTGGGCCGTTTTCTGGGCTGGTATTATAATGCTCTGCGGGAGCGCAACGGCAACAACGAGCCTGCCCGCATCGTCATTGGCAAGGATACCCGCCGCTCCAGCTATATGTTCGAGTACAGCCTGGTGGCGGGCCTGACCGCTTCCGGCGCAGATGCCTACCTGCTCCACGTCACCACCACCCCCAGCGTGGCCTACATTGCCCGCGTGGATGATTTTGACTGCGGCATTATGATCTCCGCCAGCCATAACCCGTTCTACGACAACGGCATCAAGCTGATCGATTGCTACGGCGAAAAGATGCCCGAGGAGACCCTGCTGCTGGTGGAGGACTACATCGACGGCAAGCTCCATGTTTTTGATCAGGACTGGCCGGAGCTGCCCTTTGCCCACCGGGAGCACATCGGCTGCACCGTGGACTATGTGGCGGGCCGCAACCGCTACATGGGCTACCTGATCAGCCTAGGCATCTACTCCTTCAAGGGCATCAAGGTGGGTCTGGACTGCGCCAACGGTGCCAGCTGGAACATTGCCAAGAGCGTGTTCGATGCGCTGGGCGCAGACACCTATGTCATCAACAACCAGCCCAACGGCCTGAACATCAACCTGAACGCAGGCTCCACCCACATCGAGGGTCTGCAGAAGTTTGTGGTGGAAAAGGGTCTGGATGTGGGTTTTGCCTATGACGGCGATGCAGACCGCTGCCTCTGCGTGGATGAAAAGGGCAATGTGATCACCGGTGACCACATCCTGTACATCTATGGCTGCTACATGAAGGAGCGCGGCAAGCTGCTGACCAACACCGTTGTCACCACAGTCATGTCCAACTTTGGCCTGTACAAGGCCTTTGACGAGCAGGGCATCGGCTACGCCAAGACTGCCGTGGGCGACAAGTATGTCTACGAGTATATGGCCAAGAACGGCTGCCGCATCGGCGGTGAGCAGAGCGGCCACATCATCTTCTCCAAGTACGCCAGCACCGGTGACGGCATCCTGACCAGCCTGAAGATGATGGAGGTCATGCTGGCTAAGAAGAAGCCTCTGAGTGCGCTGGCCGCCCCGCTGAAGATCTACCCGCAGGTGCTGGAAAATGTCCGTGTGACCGATAAGAAGGCTGCGCAGGACGATGCCGCCGTGCAGGCCGCTGTCAAGGCGGTGGCCGAGGCGCTGGGCGATACCGGCCGCATCCTTGTCCGGGAGTCCGGCACCGAGCCGGTGGTCCGCGTGATGGTGGAGGCCCCCGACCACGACACCTGCCAGAAGTACGTTTCTCAGGTGGTGGATGTCATCAAGGCACAGGGCTACAGCGTCTGACGCTGAGCCGGAAAGAGAGCGCAGGATGAAGAAGTTCAAACGGATGCTGGCGGGGCTGGCCTGTGTGCTGGCGGTCTGCCTGTGTACCCCCACCGCTTTTGCGGCAAAGGTCATCGTCTATTTTGATGCCAACGGCGGTATCTGTACCTCTGCCGCGGAGCGCACCAATGCCGACGGCCAGCTGACGAGCCTGCCCACCGCCACCATGGAGGGCTATACCTTCGATGGCTGGTACACCACCGGTACGGATGATGTTACCGGTTTTCCCATTGATGTGCAGGTCAAAGCCAACGATACGGCGTTTGGTGCGGATACCACCGTCTATGCCCACTGGTCGGCCAACGGCGGCAGCGCGGAAGTGGTGGAGGAGAAAGAGGTAGACCCGGACACCCTTCTTACAACGATGGGGCTGGCGGCCGGAAGCGTCGTTCTGGTGCTGCTGGCAAGCCTGGCACTTTGAGAGGAGCGGACATGCAGCAGAACTTAAAATTTCCGGCGCAGTGCACTGTCATTCCCGCTGAGGAGCTGGAGCAGGTCTCCGGCGGCGCTCCTGCCTGGGTGGGAGAGCTGAAGGATCAGATCCGCCCCTACTGGCAGAAGGCAAAGCCCTATCTGGCCTTTGGCATCGAGTGCGGCAAGGCCTTTGTGCAGGTCATTGCGGCGGCATACAGCATCTACATCTATGGCCGGATCATTCAGGACTCCATGCACGGCATCAAGGACAGCCTGAACTGGTTCAAGGGCCTGAACTGAAAATATCGGGATATGAAACGTCCCCCTGCGCCGTTCGTGGTTTGAACGGTGCAGGGGGACGTTTGACATCTTTATTTAATCATCCGTGCTGTCCAGCTTCAGCACGGCGGTAAAGGCTTCACTGGGCAGGGAGACGCTGCCGAGCTGGCGCATCTTCTTTTTGCCTTCCTTCTGCTTTTCCAGCAGCTTCTTCTTGCGGGAGATATCGCCGCCGTAGCACTTGGCCAGCACGTCCTTGCGCATGGCCTTGACGGTCTCACGGGCGATGATCTTGCCGCCGATGGCGGCCTGCACCGGGATCTCAAACAGGGTGCGGGGAATGTTGTCCCGCAGCTTTTCGCAGATGCGGCGGCCCTTGGCGTAGGCGTTGTCCCGGAACACGATCATGGAGAGCGCGTCCACGGGGTCGCCGTTCAGCAGGAAGTCCAGCTTGACCAGATCGCTCTCGCGGTACTCCTTGAACTCGTAGTCGTAGCTGGCGTAACCGCGGCTGCGGCTCTTGATGGCATCGAAGAAGTCGTAGACGATCTCGCCTAGAGGCAGGGCGTAGTGCAGGTCCACGCGGACATCGTCCAGATACTTCATGTCGATGAGCACGCCGCGCTTCTGCTGGCACAGATCCATCAGGGCACCCACGTAATCGTTGGGGGTGTAGAGGTGGACATCCACAAAAGGTTCCTCCTGCTTGACGATGTTGGAGGGGTCCGGGTAGCTGGACGGGTTGTCGATCATCTCCACAGTGCCGTCCGTCATGGTCAGGCGGTAGCGGACGCTGGGGGTCGTGGTGATGATGTCCAGGTCAAACTCCCGCTCGAGACGCTCGGTGATGATCTCCATGTGGAGCAGGCCCAGGAAGCCGCAGCGGAAGCCAAAGCCCAGAGCGGCACTGGTCTCAAGCTCAAAGGTCAGGGAAGCGTCGTTCAGCTGCAGCTTTTCCAGCGCGTCTTTCAGGTCGGGGTACTTGGCACCGTCGGCGGGGTAGATGCCGCAGAACACCATGGGCTTGACCTGACGGTAGCCGGGCAGGGCCTCGGAGGTGGGGCGGTCAGCCAGTGTGACGGTATCGCCCACGCGGGTGTCCTGCACGGTCTTGATGCTGGCGGTCAGGTAGCCGACCTCGCCGGCCTGCAGCTGGCTGCAGGGTGTCAGGCTGGTGGCACCCATGTGGCCCACCTCCACCAGCGTGAACTCTGCTCCGGTGGCCATCATCTTGATGGTATCGCCGGGCTTGACGGTGCCCTCGAACACGCGGATGTAGACGATAACGCCCTTGTAGCTGTCGTAGATGCTGTCGAAGATCAGGGCCTTGAGGGGAGCGTCCGGGTCGCCGGTGGGGGCGGGGATATCGCTGACCACCCGCTCCAGCACCTGATCAACGTTCAGGCCGGTCTTGGCAGAGACGCGGGGCGCATCCATGCAGGGCAGGCCGATCACATCCTCCACCTCCTGGGCCACCTCGTCCGGGTGGGCGCTGGGCAGGTCGATCTTGTTCAGGATGGGCACCAGCTCCAGATCATGCTCCAGCGCCATGTAGGTGTTGGCCAGCGTCTGGGCCTCCACACCCTGGGTGGCATCCACCACCAGAATGGCACCCTCACAGGCGGCCAGACTGCGGCTGACCTCGTAGGCAAAGTCCACATGGCCCGGGGTGTCGATGAGGTTGAACTCGTAGGTCTTGCCGTCCTTGGCAGTGTAGTTCAGGGTAACGGCGCGGGCCTTGATGGTGATGCCGCGCTCCCGCTCGATGTCCATGTTATCGAGGATCTGATCCTCCATGATGCGCTCGTCCACGCTCTTGGTCAGCTCCAGGATGCGGTCCGACAGGGTGGACTTGCCGTGGTCGATGTGTGCGATGATGCAGAAATTTCGGATGTTGTCTCTTGCCATGTAATTCCTCCGGGAGAGTGTGTTAGTCGTTCAGGATCCAGTCCTCCACGGCAGCGGTCGTGCCGTGTTCCAGATAAACACGGGGCACCCGGCGGGAAACGCCGCAGAGCACCTCGTAGGTGATGGTATCGGTCTTGCGGGCAATGTCCTCCGCACTGTCGCTGACAGTGCCGCCCCACAGGATGGCTTCGTCCCCCTCCTGCACCGTGCCCGGCACAGCGGAGAGATCCACCATCATCTGATCCATGCAGACCCGGCCCAGCACCGGGCAGGGCGTGCCGTGGATCTCCACGATGCCCTTGCCGCAGCTGAGCTGGCGGGGGTAGCCATCGGCGTAGCCGGTGCAGAGGGTGGCCACCGGCGTGGGCCGCTCGGCTGTGAACCGGCGGCCATAGCTGGTGGACTGGCCCGGCTGCAGCACCTTGACCATGCTGACCACGGTCTTGAGTTTCATCACCGGGCGGAACAGCCCGAAGCGGACTTCATCGCTGGGGTCAAAGCCGTACAGGATGATGCCGGGGCGGGCCATGCAGTGTGCCCGGGGCAGGCCCTCGGGCCAGTCCGGGTGGAGCATCACACCGGCTGAGTTGTCGCAGTGGACGATGCCGGGCTTGTGCCCGGCTGCCGTCAGGGCGCTGCAGGCCTGCACAAAGAGCCGGTGCTGCTCGGCGGTGTAGGCAATGTTTTCCTCAGTGGTGTCATCGGCCACCGAGAAGTGCTGGAACAGGCCGGTCATTTCCAGGCCGGGCAGGGTGCAGGCGGCGATGGCCTCGGCAATGGCGGCATCAAAATCGGTGCGCAGAGCAAAGCCGATGCGGCCCATGCCGGTATCCACAGCCAGATGCACTTTGACCCGGCCCCCGGCGGCCTGTGCGGCCTCGCTCAGGGCTTTGGCCTGGGGCAGGGAATAGCAGGCTGCGGTGATATCGTCCCGGATGAGGGCGGCAGCGTATGTGGGCTGCACATGGCCCAGAATGAGGATGGGCAGGGTCTGGCCGCTCCTGCGCAGCTGCAGGGCCTCGGCCAGGCAGCTGACAGCCAGCCAGGAAGCGCCCTCCTGCGCAAAGACCCGGGCGCACTGGACGGCACCGTGGCCGTAGCTGTCGGCCTTGACCACGGCACACAGGGGCAGGCTGCCTGCCCGCTGCTTTACGGTGCGGAAGTTGGCCCGCAGGGCATCGAGATCGATCTCAGCCCAGACATGTTTTTCAAAGTTCTGCATCTGCATGATGCATTCCCTCCTTTGGGGATGGATTGGATGTGCGTCCTGTATGGACCGGCCGCCAGCCGTCGATGCCGCTCTCCTGCAGAGCATGGAGCGTTTTCTGCCGGAAAGCGTGGTCGGTGCGGCAGCGCTCCCGGACAAAATCCTTGGTCTGTTCCCGCACGGTCACACCGTCGGCGGGACAGCGGCTCTTGACGATGGGAAAGTCCTCCTCCTTTACCGCACAGCGCACCTCGTGTTCGGTGGCCAGCAGCATGGGGCGGATCAGGGTCAGGCCCCGGCGGTCCAGCTGGGTGACTGGGGAGAAGCAGCCAATGCGGCCCTCCCGCCAGAGGTTCATGTAAAAGGTCTCGACAGCATCATCGAGGTGGTGGCCCAGCGCCACTTTATTGCAGCCAAGCTCCTGCGCCGCCGTGTGCAGCGCGCCCCGGCGCAGCCTGGCGCAGAGGGAACAGGGGTTCTTTTCCTGCCGGTATTCAAACACGATGGGGCCGATCTCGGTGCGGCGCACCTCGTAGGGGACCCCATACCGGGCGAACAGCGCCGCCAGCGGGCTGTAATCCACAGCCTGGTGGTCAAACTGCGGGTCAAGGGTGACGGCCACGACCTCATAATCAAAGCCGAGGTACCGGCGCAGCAGGGCCAACCCGATGGTCAGGGCCACGCTGTCCTTGCCGCCCGAAACGCCCACCATGATCTTATCACCGGGGGAGATCATCTCGTAATCCTGCACGGCCTTACGCATCAGGCCGCAGAGCCGCTGCATGGCGTGTGGATCGCTCATGTCAGGCTCACGCTTTCCACCAGATTGACGATATCGCTGATGGAGGCCAGTTTGGTCAGGCCGGAGACATAGACCACATCGCCGCTGTCGTATTCAATGGTGGCCAGAACGGCGTAGTAGGCCTGGATATCACAGCGCACGGCAGTGACAGTGGCACCCTCCACCTGCAGCTTGACCTTGCGGGGGCTGATGACACCGTAGGCTGCTTTCAGGTCGGCTTCCGACTGGCCGATGAAATCTTCGTAAGTGGCTTGGTCCCCCCGCTGGAACAGCACTACCTGATAGTTGGCGTTGGCGCTGTCCTCACCGGAAGCCAGCTGCAGCGCATGGCCCAGCGCAGCATCCTCGGTCATCTGACAGACGGGCCAGACGGCACTTTCGTAATCCACCGAGATGCCATTCTCCGCATCAAAGTGGGTGTCGGGGTTGGCAGGAGTGCGGCGGTTGACGGCCAGCGTCAGTCCAAAGTAGGCCAGCGCACCCAAAAGCACGATCACGCCCATGGCGAGCAGCAGCCTGGAGGCCCGCTGCTGGGAGGAATCCTGCGTGTGAATGTCTTTCGGCATGGGAAAAATCTCCTTTTTACAATATCTTATATAGTATAACACACTCGGCGGCAAAATTGTAGCGCCGCCGGGACAAATTTGCCCCCCGGAGGCCGAAAAACTTTTTGAAAATGCGATTTTAGAAAACACGAGATTTCGAGAGGATTCAAGAGATTTTGAGAGGTATAAAAATTTCCACTGAAAAAATCGCAAAAAGATGTTGACAGGCGCTTTTTTGTGTTGTATACTGACACTCGCGCCCCAAAGGCGCCTGAATCGTACCAAACACTTATCAGGAGGAAATAGATATGAGCACTACTCTCGTAAAGCCCGCTGAAGTCGAGCGCAAGTGGTATCTGCTCGACGCAACCGGCAAGAGCCTGGGTCACGTCGCTGCTGAGGCCGCTGTTCTGCTGCGCGGCAAGCAGAAGGTCAACTACACCCCCAATGTCGATTGCGGCGATTACGTCGTTGTCGTCAACTGCGACAAGGCAGTTCTGACCGGCAAGAAGGCTGAGCAGAAGTTCCACATCACCCACAGCAAGTACATTGGCGGCCTGAAGAAGGTCCAGTACAGCAAGCTGATGGCTGAGAACAGCGACCTGGCTATGACCTACGCTATCAAGGGCATGATCCCTTCCAACACCATCGGTGCTAAGGCTCTGACCCGTCTGCACTGCTACCAGGGTGCCGAGCACGCTCACGCAGCTCAGAAGCCCGAGAAGATCGAGTTCTAAGAAGGAGGCAATCGAACATGTACGAAACCAAACCTTATTTCTACGGCACTGGTCGTCGTAAGGATTCCGTTGCCCGCGTTCGCGTTTACACCGGCACCGGCAAGATCACCATCAACGATCGTGATATCGACAACTACTTCGGTCTGGAGACCCTGAAGCTGATCGTCCGTTCTCCGCTGGTTCTGCTGGGCCTGGAGGGCAAGTACGATGTCGTCGTCCGCGTTTCCGGCGGCGGTGTTTCCGGCCAGGCTGGCGCTATCCGCCACGGCCTGTCCCGCGCCCTGCTGCAGCAGAGCGATGAGAATCGTTCTGTTCTGAAGAAGGCTGGCTTCCTGACCCGTGATCCTCGTATGAAGGAGCGTAAGAAGTACGGTCTGAAGGCTGCACGTCGTGCACCCCAGTTCTCCAAGCGCTGATTTGTTTCAGATGTATCTTTACGGCTCTGCTTCGGCAGAGCCGTTTTTTGTTGCCTGCTTTCCCGGAGAACTGGGGAGCACGACTGCGCATCTCCGGCGGTTGCCCCGCAAGGGGCGAGCCGGTGGCGCTAAAGATCTTTGCTCAAGCATCGCGTGCAGGGCGCAGCCCTGCCAGCGATGCACCCCAGTTCAGCAAGCGCTGATTTATCTCAAGCTGTACTTTTGCAGCCCTGCTTTGGCAGGGCTGTTTTTGTTTGTTGCGCTCCTGCGCACAAAAAGAACACCCCCGCGCCTTTGGGCCGGGGGTGTTCTGCTGTGATAGGAAATGTCAGGTGGAAGTGGAAAGCATCTTTTGCAGCTGGGTCTTGGCCCGGTAGTAGGTCACCCGGGCCCATGCGGCGTTGTGGCCGAAGATCAGCCCGATGCGCTCAAAGGGCAGCTCGCCGAATACCCGGAGGCTGAACACCTCTTTGTAAGGCTCGTCCAGCGTGTGCAAGCACTGATGTACAGTGAATGCCGCATCCTGATCGACCAGCAGTTGGGCAATGTCCGGAGTGTCGGCGGGGGCGGTTTCAGCATCTTCCAGCAGGGCAGTGTGCTTTGTCCGGCGGCAGTGGGAATAATAGGCGTTGCGGGCCACCGTGAACAGCCATGCCCGTACATCCTGCCGGTCATCGTAGTCCTTCAGACCGTCCAGTGCCTTGAAGAAAGTTTCCTGCGTCAGCTCCTCGGCCAGCGCTTCGTTGTGGGTCAGGCCCTGCAGGAACAGAAACACATCCCGGAAGTAGAGCCGGTAAACGCTGTCGATGTCCATAGGCTCAGCCCTTCTTATAGTCGATGCCGTATTCCTGGTCGGTGCCGTAGGCGTAGTCGAAGGTACCGTCCGGGTTTTCCTGCACGATGTAGCGGTCTACCAGCTGTCCATCGCGGTAGTACAGGGTCTGGTCTGCGCAGTCCACGGTCAGCAGCTGGGTGCGAGACACCATGACCCATACAGTGGATCGATCAGAACCCACCAGGGCTGTCAGTACCCGATGCACGCCCGGAAAGCGGTAGCGCATGGCCCGCACAGTGATCTGCGGCTTGCCCCAGCTGAAGGTGCCCTCCATATCCAGCCAGACCCCCTCGCCCTGCACTTCCAGAATGCAGATGTCTGCGCCGTTCTCTTTGCGGTTGTAGGTCCAGAACTGAGCCTGCTCTGTGGTGGCCGGGACGCGGGCAGTGCCCATCCAGAATATCATTGCCAGAGCGCACAGGGCTGCCAGCACAGAGCCGATTGCTGCGCGGATGCTCCTTCTTTGCAGGGCGGCCTTGATCCTGCGCAGGGGCACATCCGGCTGCGCTTCCGGCCGCACCGCCACCGGCTGCTCCATCTGTTCCAGCTCGGCGCGGCAGGTTTCACATTCGGCCAGATGCTCTTCCACCAGCGCGTTGCTGGCCTCACTGGTGATGTGCTCCGCATACAGCGGCAGCAGGTCACGGATGATATCACAATTCGTTTTCATCGTCTTTGCCCTCCTTTTTCATGGCCTTTCACCCCAATAACGCAGAAAAGGAGAAAGCGTTACAGGTTTCTGCAAATTTTTTGCAGGATCAGCCCTTCTCCTGCCAGAATAACCCACCGCTGGTCTGGAACAGGGGCCAGGGGTTCACGCTCTTGCTGCCGAGTTTGAAGTCCATGGTCAGCTCCTCGCCCAGCACGCCGACAGCCTGCCCCCGCTCCACAGTCTGGCCGTTGGTCACGGAGAGCTCCTGCAGGCCGTACAGATAACTGCGCACGCCGCAGCCGTGGTCGATGACCACGGTGCTGCCGGTGAGGGCCAGATTGCCTGCAAAGACCACCACGCCGCCTGCCGGGGCACGGCAGGGCTCACCGGGGATGGTGTAGAGCCGGGTGGAGTTGGAGCGGCTGCCCTGCTGGCCGCCGGTCACCTTGACCTGACCGAAATCCACCAGCGTCATGTAGTTTTCTGCCGGGCAGAGGAAGGCACCGGCCCAGAGCTTTTCCCGCACGGGCTGCTCGTACAGGGGCCAGATGTTGTTCCGGAACTCGGCGTTGGCGGCCTCGGTGGATGCAGGTTCCGGCTCCACCTCCACGGTGCCAAAATCCTTGGGCAGAACGGTCAGCGTCCGGGCAAAGGTCTCGCCGTTGACGGTAACGTTGACCGTGTGCCCGCCCGCCGAAGCGTTGTAGGCGGCGGGGATGTAGGCACGCCAGCCGCTGCCCAGCCGGACGCACTGAACGCTACCCAGGTCGGTCTCCACAGCGGGAGCGGTCTCGCCGGTCAGGCCGGTGATGGAAAGCGCCGCTACACCGCCCTGCTCCAGCCGCTCGGTGGAAAGGGCGACCTCCGCGCTGGCCTGCAGGGTGAACCGGAAGGAGTAGCTGTACCAGCCCGTGGGCCTGGCCGGGTGCTCCACGCCCAGATTCTTGCGGATGGCACCGGTGGTTCCGCCCTCAAACTGGGTAGCAAGATAGTCCTGCGGCAGTCGCCAGACCGTCAGCTTTGCCTTGTAATCCCCGTTGGCAGGGAAGAGAAAGTCCTCGTACTGAGAGGCCGACCCCGCAAATACGATGCTGCCGATGTCGGTCTCGATGGTCAGGGTGGTGTAGCTGGCCCAATCGGGCAGGGCGATGGATGGGTGTGCGTCATACAGCACGCCCAGTTTCTGCACGGTGAGCGTTTCGGGGCTGGTGAACACCTTATCGAACACGCCGCCCAGCAGCGGCACCTGCCAGCAGGAGCCGTTCACTTCCAGCGCCTGCCCGCCGAACTGCGTGTCTGCCGCCGGGCGGGCCCCCTCGCCGGTAAAGGAATAGCTCACGGTCATCACCGCGCCCAGCAGCACGGCAACGCCCAGAATGACACCAACGACCCACAACAAAAATCGTTTCATGGATATGTACTCCTGTTACAAAGCCGCATCCCTGCACTTGGCTCCCCTGCCAGGGGAGCTGGCCGCGCCGGAGCGGGGACTGAGAGGTTGATGAATCAATGCGGCGTATAAAAAAGCGCACCACAGCTTGCAGGGACAAGCCGGGTGCGTTTTTCGGTGTTTGGTTTATTCTGCGGCATCCTCGGCAGAAGTGTCTTCTGCGGGCTGCTCTGCGGCAGGCTCAACGGTCTCGGCCTTATCCTCGCCAAACAGCAGACGCTCGTACTCGTCCAGCTCTTTCTCACGGCGGTGCAGATAGACAGCCACGGCGGCCAGCGCACCGGCCACAGCGGCCAGCGTGGCGATAACAGCGATCAGACAGGATTTCTTCATAGGACACACTCCTTTTCTGGTGGGGAACGGTGGTTCATGGAACCGGAGTTCATTTTGATAAGGCTATTATACCCGGAAAAGCAAAAAATTACAATCCGAAATGCAGAAATTTCATCAATCCGGGCAATCACAGCAATTTGGTCAGCAGCAGCTTTTTGTAGACCTTGAAGGCACCGGGCAGGGTATACGCGGCCTCCAGCTGCTCCTTTCCGGCCCAGACGCAGCCTGCGGGGGTGGGCTGCTCCGGCACAGTGAGGAAATAGCCGCTCTGGTGCCATTCGATGTGGGTGAAAATGTGCTTGGCCGCAGGCAGGGGCGTGAAATGTGCCCCTGTGCAGTCCAGCTCCAGGGCAGCAAGGCGGGCGGCGGTCTCTGCGGCGGTGAGGGTGGTATCCTCCCACAGCACCGGCTGCCACAGCCCGGCCAGCAGGCCCTTGGCGGGCCGCTGCTGGAGCAGCACCCGGCCCTCGTTCAGCACCAGCGCCACCGTGACCGGTGTGATGCGCCGGGCCTTGGGGGGCGTTTTCTGGGGCAGGGAGAGGGCGGTGCCTGCGGCCCGGGCCCGGCAGAGCGTGCCCAGCGGGCACTGCTCACACAGAGGTGCGCCGTTGGGCACGCAGACCAGCGCGCCCAGCTCCATCAGGGCCTGATTGTAGTCTCCGGCTTTTGCGGGCGGCTGGTGCTCCATGACCCGTGCCGTGAACTCCCGCTTCACCTGCGGGTCGGTGACCAGCCGGGGGTCGTTGTAGAGCCGGGCAAACACCCGCAGGACGTTGCCGTCCACGGCGGGAACCGGGAGACCGAAACTGATGGAGGCAATGGCCCCCGCCGTGTACTCACCGATGCCTGGCAGGGCCAGCAGGGCGTTGTAATCAGCAGGCAGCTGCCCGCCGTACTGAGCGCAGACGATCTTCGCTGCCTTCTGCAAATTGCGCACCCGGCTGTAATAACCCAGCCCCTCCCACAGCTTGTGCAGCTTTTCCTCCTCACATCCGGCCAGCGCGGGGATATCCGGCAGGGCGGCAAGGAAGCGCTCGTAGTAGGGCAGCGCCGCCGAGACCCGGGTCTGCTGCAGCATGATCTCGCTCAGCCAGACATGGTAGGGCGTGGGGTCCTCCCGGAAGGGGAGGATGCGGCGGTTGGTGTAGAACCAGTCCAACAGGGCAGGAGCGATATTTTCCACTTGTATTTATCTCCTTGTTGAAAACAACCCTCTCCGTCATTGCTCCGCAATGCCACCTCTCCCGAGGGGAGAGGCTATGCTGCCTTTATCCAAGAGCCGCAATAGGCTCCCCCTTCGGGGGAGCTGGCAAAGCCGACAGGCTTTGACTGAGAGGGTTGAATTTAATCCTTAGAAACCGTAAGCGGTGCGGGGGAAGGGCAGCACGTCACGGATGTTCTGGATGCCCGTGAGGTACATGATCATCCGCTCGAAGCCCAGGCCGTAACCGGCGTGCTCCACGCCGCCGAACTTGCGCAGGTTCAGGTACCACTCGTAGTTGGTCTTGTCCATGCCCAGCTCGTCCATGCGGGCCACCAGCTTGTCGTAGTTCTCCTCGCGCTGGCTGCCGCCGATCAGCTCGCCGATGCCGGGCACCAGCATATCAGCTGCGGCCACGGTCTTGCCGTCTGCGTTCATCTTCATGTAGAAGCTCTTGATCTCCTTGGGGTAATCGGTGACAAAGACGGGCTTCTTGAACACGACCTCGGTCAGGTAGCGCTCGTGCTCGGTCTGGATATCCACGCCCCACTCCACGGGGAACTGGAACTTCTTGTTGTTCTTCTTCAGGATCTCGATGGCCTCAGTGTAGGTGATGCGGCCGAACTCGCTGTTTGCCACCAGCTCCAGGCGCTCGATCAGGCCCTTGTCGATGAACTGGTTGAAGAAGGCCATCTCATCGGGGCAGTTGTCCAGCACATAGCGGATAACGAACTTGGTCATGGCCTCGGCGGTGTCCATGTAGCCCTTCAGGTCGCAGAAGGCCATCTCAGGCTCGATCATCCAGAACTCAGCGGCATGGCGGGTGGTAAAGCTCTTCTCCGCACGGAAAGTGGGGCCGAAGGTGTACACCTTGCCAAAGGCCATGGCCATGGCCTCGGCCTCCAGCTGGCCGGAAACGGTCAGGTTGACGGGCTTCTCAAAGAAGTCCTGGCTGTAATCCACGGTGCCGTCCTCGTTCTTGGGCACGTTCTGCAGGTCCAGCGTGGTGACCTGGAACATCTCACCGGCACCCTCGCAGTCGGAAGCGGTCAGCAGGGGAGAGTGGGAGTAGATGAAGCCATTCTCCTGGAAGAACTTGTGGATGGCGTAGGCAGCCACGCTGCGCACGCGGAATGCAGCGTTGAAGGTGTTGGTGCGGGGGCGCAGGGTGGGCATGGTGCGCAGATACTCCATGCTCATCTTCTTTTTCTGCAGGGGGTACTCGTCTGCGGGGCAGTCGCCCAGGATCTCCACGCTGTCGGCGTTCAGCTCAAAGGGCTGCTTTGCCTGCGGGGTCAGGACGATGCGGCCCACGATGCGCAGGCTGCTGTACAGGCCGGTGTGGATGACCTCCTCGTAGTTTGCCAGCTTGCCTGCCTCCAGCACGACCTGCAGGGTCTTGAAGCAGCCGCCGTCCGACAGGGCGATGAAGCCGATGTTCTTGGAATCACGGATGTTCTTGGCCCAGCCGCACACGGTGACCACCGTGCCGTCGGCGGGAGTGTTCTTGTACAGCGAGACGATCTCAGTACGTTCCATCTTTCTTTCCTCCGATATAAAAATAAAAAGACAGCTTTGCCCTGAATTTTCAGGGCGAACAAGCTGTCTTGTAATGTCCGCGGTGCCACCTGAATTACCGGAAGTGTCCGGTCGCTCGCGCGCTCCAATAAGCGCTGCCCTGGTAACGCTGGGCTTTGCGGCGCACCTACTGGCGGCGGAATGCCGTGTTCAGTTTGCAGCTCCCGGGTGTTCGTTCGCGCACTGGCCCGCACGCGGCTCTCAGCTGCTGCCGCGCTCTCTGTAGCGTCCGGGATGCGTTACTTTTCCCGATCCTTGCTTTTCAGTAATTCTAAAAATAGCACAGCAGCACCGGTTTGTCAATCGGCTTTTTGCGGAAAAACGGTTGAATTCTGACGAAAAGAGTGATATTATTTATCCTGTTATAGTATGTGCATTGCACAAAACGGAACAAACATGAAGATTGGCTTTGTCCTGAGGAGTAGAGCATGAACGAAAACCAAACCACTTACCCCACCGGCGCACAGGATGAGGAAGAGATCGACCTCGTCGCGCTCATGGTGACCCTTCTGCACAAGCTCAAGCCCATCCTGCTGACCGCGGTGGTGTGTGCTGTGCTCGCTGGCGGCCTTGCCGGGGTAAAGATCCTGCGCGGCGGCGCTGTTTCGGCAGAAGATCAGGTTGCTTATGAAGAGGCTCTGGCTGAGTATCAGCAGAAAGAGAAGGATTATGAGTTTGCTGTGCAGCAGTACGAGCTGACGGCGAAGAGCAACGAGGATGCGCAGTCTAGTGTGCAGGAAGCACTGAAACAGGCACAGGACTATGCAGAAAAGTCGCTGCTAAAAAATCTGGACGTTTATAATGTCTGGACGGCGCAGGCTGACCTTTATATTGACAGCGGCTACAAAATCCAGCCGGGTTCTGCGTATCAGAATGTTGACCCGACCGGCGCGTTGCTGGCTGCATATCAGAAACAGCTGGTCAGCGGTGACTCCATGAATGCTGCCGCTGATGCCGTAGGGGTAGATGTGCGCTACCTGAAGGGCGTGGTCACGGTAGAACTTTCCCAGAACGACAGTGGCGAGTATAACGGCGTGATGACCTTGCAGGCGTATGCTGCAGATCAGCAGACCGCAGAGAAAATTCTGAACGCGCTGCTGGGTCGTCTGGATCTGATCCATGATAAAGCGGCAGCTGCTGTGTGCAGCCACAGTGTACGCGTGATTGATCAGAGCGTGACACAGGGGGTCTCCACGGAACTGCGTGCGTTGCAGCAGACGAGCAGTGAAGATGTTCAGAATCTGCAGAGCCAGCTGGTGGAACTGCAGAGTGCCCGTCAGGCGCTGGATGACAATCTGGCTTCTGCTAAGAGTACTTGGGAGAGTGCGGAGGAGCCCGCACTGGACGGCGGCGCTGCCTCCTCGGTGGCAAAGTACCTGCTTATTGGCTTCCTGCTGGGCGGTGTGCTTGCCTGCGGCGTGGTCGTGGTCAAGTTCCTGCTGAACGGCATGGTCTACTCGGCCAGCGAGCTGAACCGCTCCACCGGCCTGCCCGTGCTGGGCGCGCTGGCCAGCGACCGCACCAAGAAGGCCGGGAAGCTGGATGCAAAGCTCTATCAGATGGAGGGCCGCCCCGATGGCAGCGCGGACGCTGAGATGCTCTGCCTGATGGCTCAGACCATCCGCAGCCGCGCCCCGGAGGCGAAGAATATTCTGGTTACCGGCGATCTGCCTGCGGACCAGCTGGAAGCACTGGCCGCTGCCCTGCAGGCCACGGAACCCCTGCGCGGCCAGAGCGTGACCGCCGCCGAGAGCATCCTCAAGGCCGCTGCCACCGTGCCCCATGTGGTGGCTGCCGATGCCATTGTGCTGGCTGCCGACTGCACGGTCACCCGCACCGATGCCGTGCGGGAGCAGAACGAGAAGATCGTTCGGCTGGGCAAGCAGATCCTGGGCTGCATCGTATACGAATAAGCAATCAAAAATGCCGCTGGTCAGCCAGCGGCATTTTTGATTGCCTGGATCAGCCCATTGGCCGCCAGCTGCCCGGCATAGAGGGCCTCGTTCAGGTTGTTACCGTGCCCGCCGATCTCTATGAGCAGGCTGCCGGGGGTCAGATCCTGATTGTAGAACCGGTAGCTGAACAGGACCGGGCGGGTGAAGCCGGGGTACAGGCCCTCCATGGCGGTTTCCCAGGCAGCGGCAAAGCGGAGGTTGAGCCGGTAGTTGGGCAGGCTGACCGTGGTGCCGTTGTCGCACCCGCAGATGATCATCACCTGCGCTGCCTGCCGCCCGTTGACGGTGCACACCGGGGCCATGCGGGAGCCATTCTCAGTCTCGATGGCATCCCGGTGGACATCCAGCACGATCTTGATGCTGGGATACTGCGATAAGTATTGCTGCACCACCGCGCGGCTGTTGGCGTAGCTGCCGGTGTAGCTGGGGTAGTCGTTCAGGGTCTCATCGTGCAGGGTATTGAGTCCGGCGGCGTTGAGGGTGTCCGCCATCACCCGGCCCACAGCGCACATGTTGAGGTTCCGGTCGGTGGTGCGGGAACCGTCCCCCGGGCGGTACCACAACCCTGCCGAGAGCCGGTAGTCCTCAGTGGCATGGGTGTGCATGATGAGGATCTGCGGGTCGGGGCTGTTCCACTCCACCGCAAAGGGGAGCGGGTTGGTGATCTCGGCGGCAATGTCGGCGCTGGAGACGCTGGTGTTGTTCTTGATGCTGCCGCTGCCGCAGGGAATGTATTTCTCCCCGCTGCCCTGCGGATAGTTCTTTTCCAGGATGGCACCGGCTCCCTCCGGGCGGGCCTCATCGCCTTCCAGCGGGACAAGGTAGGCTTCAATGTCACCGGCAGGCAGGGCGGGAGCCTCCTGTGCAGGCTCTGCCTGTGTTTCCTGCGCGGGTTCGCTCACAGTCTGTGCGGCAGCCTCGGAGAGGTCTTTCCGGCTCAGGTAAAGGGCGGTCTGCACGGCGGGCAGCGGCCCGATGACCACTGCTGCCAGCGTGAGGAGCAGCTGGTGCGCAAACAGTGCCAGCCCCAGCGCAAGGCCTGCCGCTGCCGCAAAAGGCAGGGGATGCCCGCACCCCGCCATTTCCCGCCTGCGCATGGAACCTCACTCCCTTCTGCAAAATAGATATGAGAGAACCGCTCCGTCAATGCGAACGGATTGCTGCCTCTCCCAGTAGGAGAGGCGGGCCGGCAGCAGAATAAAACTGACCCCTATCAGGGGAGCAGGCGAGCGAAGGCGGGACCGAGAGGGTTACCCCACCAGCCAGCACAACTGCGCCACACTCAGCTTTGGCTGCAGAGCTCGGTTGATGGCAGCCCCCAGCAGGGCCGCGCCGTGGGCGATGACTCCGTCCAGATCCCGGGGCGTGACGACCAGATCCCGGCCCTCCTCGGCCTGCATCAGGGTGGGGATGCCCGCCGCAAGGACAGGCACACCCAGCCGGGCGGCATCCAGATGCCTAGAGTGGTCGGGCTGGGCCGGGTGGAGCCCGGTGTCTGAAAACTGGAGCGTCCGGCCCAGCCGCTCCGGCTCAGCAGAGCAAAGGCTGTCCACACAAAGCAGGGCGGCAGGGCGCAGCTCCCGCACCAGTGCCCCGGCCAGCTGCTGTAAGCTCAGGCCCGTGGCCGCCGATACCCCCGGAGCCACAGCCGCCACCGGCCGGATGCCCTGCACAGGTACGGTGCGCGGCCCCATGGTCACGAACACCTTCTGCACCGTGCGGGGACCCAGAGCATCTGCCGTGACCCGGCGGTTGCCCACCCCCAGCACCAGCACCGGGCCTTCGGGTGGCAGCAGGGGCCGCAGCTCTGCGGCGGCGGCTTCGATCACGGCGCTGTCCCGCTCGTCCAGCAGGCTCACGCTGGGGACCTCCAGCGTCACATACCGGCCCCGCGGCCGCGCCAGCCCCTCCCGCGCGATCTCTACCCGGGTGATCGTCACGCCGCCCTGACGGGCCGTTGCCACGCGCACCCCGGCGGGCAGGGCGGTTTTGCCCGGCTGGCCGAACAGTTCATCGGCAAGGTCAGTTTCCCGCATTTTGCATCCCCCATCCGGCTGAATTTCCGTATTTGGGCGCTTTTCCCGCCCAAACGGTACCAGAAGTATGGGAAAATGAAAAAATTCTAAACAAAAATTCAAAAAAGGCTTGCGCTGGTACGGCAAATATGGTATCATAAGGTGCGCTGTTATAGGTAGCCAAGGAGGTGGAACGAATGCCTAACATCAAATCTCAGAAGGACCGCGTCGTGCAGGCTGCTGCAGAGCAGGCTCACAACAAGGCCATTAAGACCAACCTGAAAACAGTCGTCAAGAAGGCAGACGCTGCCATCGATGCTAAAGCCGCTGACAAGGACGCAACTGTCCTGGCTGCTGTTTCCGCGATCGACAAGGCTCGCGCTAAGGGTGTCATCAAGAAGAACACCGCTTCTCGCAAGATCAGCCGTATGGCCAAGCGTGCAAACAAGAACGCCTGATTTACGACAGATCAAGTGATCGACTGACGAACAAAACCTCTGTATCGGAAACCCGATACGGGGGTTTTTGTTTTTCCAGCAGCTGTTCCGGGGGCAGGGGCGCGGGCTGCTCTGCCAGCGCCCAGAACGCCCAGCCTGCAGGCACAGCAGCTGCCAGCACCAGCCCGGGCCAGAGCACGGCGGGATATGTAAGGGCCTCGCTGCCGGGCAGGAACACCGCCGCCGCGCAGAGCACGAGGGCTGTCCAGCCCTCCCATAAGATCGTTGCAAGGGTCTCGCGCATGACTATCATCTCCTTTTCTGGAAAAGTGTACCATACAAAGAACGCGAATCAGCGCAGAAAAGGACGATACACGAAAAAAGTGTATCGTCCCAGGAAGAGTTCTGCTTCAGTTCTGGTCGTGGCTGCGGCCCACCAGCGAACAGACCACGCCGCAGACAAGGCTGGTGGTGATGCCTGCAGCCGCGGCGGTCAGCCCGCCGGTCAGGATGCCGATGGCTCCCTCTTCGGCAAGGGCGGTGCGCACGCCTTTGGCAAGCAGATGCCCGAAGCCCAGCAGGGGAACGGTGGCACCGCAGCCTGCAAACTCGGCCAGCGGCGCGTACCACCCAAGGGCCGAAAGCACCACGCCCGCCACCACATAGCCTGTCAGGATGCGGGCGGGGGTCAGGGCGGTCAGGTCGAGAAAGAGCTGGCCCACCACGCAGATGGCCCCGCCTGTAACGAATGCCCAGAAATAGTTCATGTGTTCCCTCCGTTCTGTTCCTCCGGGGCAGCAAGCTCCACCAGGTGCGAGATGGCGGGGATGCTCTCCTTCTGCAAAAAGGTGGTCTGGCTCATCAGCGCGCCTGTTGCCAGAAAGAGAACCCGGCGCTGCCCCCGCCGCTCCAGCCGGGGCAGGAGATGCCCGCAGAGCACTGCTGCACAGCACCCCGGCCCAGAAGCGCCGCTGTGCACCGACTGGCCCTCGGCATCATAGAGGAGGGAACCGCAGTCCACATGGTTCTTGAGGAGCAGGCCCTCGGCGGCCAGCAGCTCCCGGAACAGCTGACTGCCCACATGGCCCAGGTCGCCGGTGCAGATGGCATCGAACTCCTGCGGCTGGGTGTTGGTATCAGTGAGATAGCGCAGGAGCGTTGCCGCCGCAGCAGGAGCCATGGCGGCCCCCATGTTGTTGATGTCCCGGATGCCCAGATCCTGCACCCGGCCAAAGGTCACGGCCCGGATGCCGACCCCCTGCCCGGCGGGGCGGAGCAGGCAGGCCCCTGCCGCCGTGGCAGTCCATTGGGCGGTGGGGGTGCGCACGGCTCCGTAGGAAAGCGGGGTGCGGAACTGCCGCTCGGCGGTGCAGAAGTGGCTGGAGGTCATGGCCAGCAGGCCGTCTGCCATTCCGGCGCTGCACAGGCAGGCCCCAACACCCAGCGCCTCGGCCATGGTGCTGCAGGCCCCGAACAGCCCCGCAAAGGGCAGGCCCAGCGCCCGGGCCGCATAGCCCGAAGCCGTGCACTGGGCCTGCAGGTCTCCGGCCAGCAGGAGGCTCACATCCTTTTCGGTGGCGTGGGCTTTTTTCAGGCAGAGCCGCGCCGTCTGTAATTGCAGCTGCGTTTCAGCGGCCTCCCAGCTGGCCTGCCCGAGGCGGTTGTCGCTGTGCAGCTCATCGAACTCTGCCGCCAGCGGGCTTTCGCCCTCCTTTTTGCCGCCGATGCAGGCGTGTGCGGCGATGACAGGCGGTTTTGGAAAGATCAGGGTGTCACCCCGGCGGGTCGCCATGAAAAAATCCCCCTTTCAGGGCTGTTTTTCTTTGGGATTTGTGCTATAATAGCGCTCGTGCGATATTCTGCTCCATCCGCTTTGCCGGAAAACTGCAATTTTTGCATCCCGGCAGGCGTATTGTAGACAGAGCGGTCAGCCGCCCAGCAGCCAGAGCCCCCCGCCGTAGACCACAGCGGCCAGCGTGCCGTATACGATGACCGGCCCTGCAATGGTGAACATCTTGGCTCCGGTGCCGCAGACCCTGCCCTCGGGCTTGAACTCGATGGCGGCGCTGACCACGGCGTTGGCAAAGCCCGTGATGGGCACCAGCGAGCCTGCCCCGGCTTTGGCGGCAAGCTTCTGGTAGAGCCCCAGCGTGGTCAGCAGGGCCGACAGCACGATGAGGGTGCAGCTGGTCAGGGTGCCGGCAAGCTGGGCTTCCAGCCCCATGCCAAGATACCACCCGCGCAGCACCTCGCCCAGCAGGCAGATGCCGCCGCCCACGCAGAAGGCCCACAGGCAGTCGGAGCCCAGAGGGGAGCGGGGGCCGACCTGTTTCACCCGCCGTGCGTATTCTTCCGCTGTCATCTTCATGGCTGTCACCTCGGGCTTAGGATGCCCCCGGAGAAACATAATATACAGAAAATGAACCGAGAAAGAAGGTCTCTTATGAATCAGCAGCAACCCATCCACCGCCGCCGCCTGACCCGGGCAGAGATCCGGCGGCGGCGGCGCAACCGCGCCATCCGCCGCATCGCCGGGCTGACCCTTGTGGTCTGCGTGGCCGTGGGCGGTGTGTCCTTCCTGCTTTCCCGCCGCAAGGCTCCGGTGCCCACGGCAGATGCCGCCGGGAGCGCCGCCGATAGTGCGGCCAGCAGCCTGCCGTCGGCTGCGCCGAGCAGCAAGGTGGAGAGCAGTGCCGTGAGCGGAGCCGCCGCCGAGAGCGTGGAGAGCCGGGACAACCTGCTGGGTCTGACCGCCGCCGAGGCAAAGGCCATGCTGGCCGACCCGCTGATGATCCTTGTGAACCACACCAATAAGATGCCGGAAAACTACACCTTTGAGACCGCCGAGTGCGGCTCCAAGACCGCGGTGAACAAGACCCTGCAGACCGTGGCCTGCAATGCCTTTCTGGAGCTGCAGAAGGCTGCTGCTGCGGAGAACGTGACCGTCTGGATGCAGAGCGGCTACCGCAGCGTGTCCTACCAGACCAGCCTCTACGAGAAAAAGACCAACTATTATAAGCAGCAGGGCTATGACGATGCAAAGGCGAAGGAAATGGCTGCTGCCATCGTCAACCCGCCGGGCTACTCCGAGCACAACTGCGGCCTGGCCGCAGACCTGAACAGCCCCGAGCACACCGGCCTGGACGAGGGCTTTGAGAACACGGCCGCCTTCCGCTGGCTCTGCCAGCACGCCGGGGAGTACGGATTCATCCTGCGCTACCCCAAGGGGGCCGAGGAGAAGACCGAGATCACCTATGAGCCCTGGCACTGGCGCTATGTGGGCGTGGAAAATGCCGCAAAGATCAACGCCAGCGGCCTGTGCTTTGAGGACTATATCGCCGCCCTGCAGCAGATTGCGGGCTGAGCGGCAAAGCGCTGGTGAAGAAACCGTAAAATCTTCTGCCTGCCGTTTGCAATTCGGGCTTTGATATGGTAAGATAACAATGGTTCGTTGTCGGAAACTCTTCTGCGTGGGCGAACCGGTGTAAAATAGATAAAAGAGGGAATAATCCATGAAACTTCGTGCTAAAATCATTCTGACCGCTGCTTCTCTGGCCCTGAGCTGTGCCCTGCTGGCCGGCTGCGGTTCTTCTTCCGGTTCTACCGCTTCTTCTGCCGCGTCCTCTGAGCCTGCCTCCACTGTGCTGAGCCAGGCCTCCAGCATCCCGCTGGGTGAGGACAACAGCACCGATGCCCTGAACGCACCGTTCGAGACCCTGCTGGATGCCAACCCCATCTCCAACCAGTTTGAGATCGCGGCCATGAACATTGAGTACGATTTCAACCTGCCCGCTGAGGATGTGGTGAGCTACAAGGGCGTGAAGAGCAACGACAACGGCGATGCCGGTATGGTGCTGGTCGTGGAAGCTGCTGATGGCAAGGCTGAGGAGGTTGCAAACCAGCTGACTGCTTACCAGCAGGATCAGGTGGCGTTCTACGGCAACTACGCTGAGTTCGCACAGGCCCAGGAAAATGTGGAGAACGCCGTGATCGCCTTTAAGGACAACACCGTGGTCATGGTCATCGCTTCCAACGAGTGCACTGCCGATCTGGACAGCGCGGTGGACAGCGCACTGGGAGAGTAAAATAAAACTGAATGGGGCTGCTGCAGGCCCTCTCCGTCAATGCTCCGCACTGCCGCCTCTCCCAAAGGGAGAGCTGACGAGCGCAGCGAGTGTGAGAGGGCATTTGCAGCAGCTCTTTTTTTAAAAGGAGGTCGAAGCCTTGGTTTTCAGCACCATCATCTTTCTGTTCCGGTTTCTTCCCATCACGCTGGCGCTGTATTACCTTGCGCCCGCAAAGCTCAAGAATACGGTGCTCTTTGTGTGCAGCCTGGTGTTCTACTGCTGGGGTGAGGTCCGGTTCTTCCCGGTCATGCTGGCCCTGATCCTCATCAACTATCTCTGCGGCCTGGGGCTGGAAGCGTTTGACGCAAAGCCCGGCGTGCGCAAGGTGCTGCTGCTGGTCGCCCTTGCAGCCAGCCTGGGGATGCTGTTCTACTTCAAGTACGCAAACTTTGTCCTGCGCAGCATCAACAGCCTGCTGGGCACCGGATTTGCGGCCATTCAGGGCATCAGCGTCCTGCCGCTGGGCATCAGCTTTTATACCTTCCAGACCCTTTCCTACACCATTGATGTCTACCGCCGGGAGGTAAAGACTGAGCACAACATCATCGACTTCGGCGCTTATGTTGTCATGTTCCCCCAGCTCATCGCGGGCCCCATCGTCAAGTATCGGGATGTCTCGGCCCAGCTGCACGTTTACAAGCATCGTTACAGCTTGCAGCAGATCGAGGAAGGCATGACCCTGTTCACCTTCGGTCTGGCAAAAAAGGTCCTGCTGGCGGATGCCGTTGGCGCGCTCTGGACAGACATCATCGGCATTGCCGACAGCCCTTCCACCACCTTTGTGGGCCTGGCCAATGCGTCCACGCCGCTGGTCTGGCTGGGTGTCATCGCCTATTCGCTCCAGCTCTACTTTGATTTTTCCGGTTACTCCATGATGGCCATCGGTATGGGCAAGATGCTGGGCTTTGATTTCCCCCAGAACTTCAACTTCCCCTATATCTCCCGCTCCATCACCGAGTTCTGGCGGCGCTGGCACATGACCCTTTCCGGCTGGTTCCGCGAGTATGTCTATATCCCGCTGGGCGGCAACCGCAAGGGCCTGAAGCGGCAGATCTTCAACCTGTTCGTGGTGGAGCTGCTCACCGGCATCTGGCACGGTGCAGACTGGAACTTTATCTGCTGGGGCCTGTACTACTTTGTTTTGCTGGCCCTTGAAAAGCTGTTTTTGCTCAAGTATCTGGAAAAAGGCAGGATCTGGCCCCACATCTACACCATGTTCCTTGTGGTGGTGGGCTGGGCCATGTTTGTGGGCAACGAGGCCGGGGTGGGCTTCGGGTTGCTGTTCCGCAAGCTCTTCCTCCCCTCGGGCGGCGCGTCTCCGGTCTACTTCCTGCGCAACTACGGCGTGCTGCTGGCGGTCAGCATCCTGTGCTGCACCCCGCTCATTGAGAAGCTCTGGAACGCCCTGCGCAAACACACCGTGACCCGTGTGGCTGCGGTGCTGGTGCTGCTGGTGCTCTCTACGGCGTATGTGGTGGGCAGCACCAACAGCCCGTTCCTGTATTTCAACTTCTGAGGAGGGAACCTGAATGGACAAGCATACAAAGAAAACTCCCTCTCTGTTCCGGTATCCGGTGCTGGTGGCCTTCGGGCTGTTCTTTATCGGGCTGTTCGTGCTGGATATGGCCACGCCCGACCGCGCATACAGTGAACTGGAAAACACCACCCTGACCCAGCGGCCCAGACTGACCGCTGTTTCCGCCGACGGGCTGAACAACTACTTCACCAGCTACACCCGATACGTCAAGGATCAGGTGTTTGGCCGCGACCAGTGGATCAGCCTGCAGAGTGCGGCGGAGACCACCCTCTTCCAAAAGACCCAGAGCGGCGGCATCCTGCTGGGCCGGAAGCACATGATGTTCGCCCGGCATTACAGCATCCTGAAAAATGAGGAAAAGGGGATGGCGAAGAACCTTGCCGCCGTCCAGAGCCTTGCCCAGCGCTACCCGGGCAGGGTGAACCTCATGCTGGTGCCGTCGGCCTCGGTGGTCTACCCTGAGAATGTCCCGGCGGGGGCACCCCAGATCGATGAGAAGGGCATTCTGGAAGGCGTTGCCGCACAGGGGGAGGCCTACGGGCGGTTCATTGATGTCCTGCCCGCCCTGACGGAGCACAAAGGGGAATACCTCTACTACCGCACCGACCACCACTGGACGACGCTGGGGGCCTACTACGCCTACCAGCAGTTCTGTGAGACGCTGGGCCTGACCCCCTTTGACCGGGATGCCCACACGGCCGAGACCTGTGAGGACTTCTACGGCACCCACTACTCCAAGACCCGCACCTGGAATGCCGAGCCAGACACCATTACCTGGTATGACCTGCAGAACAGCCTGACGGTCTGGAACGTCACCGGCCCGGGCCAGCCCACCGAGGGCACCACCACCGGCCTGTACGATCTGGACAAGCTGGAGGTGTATGATAAGTACGCCATGTTCCTGCACGGCAACAACGGCCTGAGCCGGGTGGAGGGTGATGGCGAGGGAAAGATCCTGGTCATCAAGGACAGCTATGCCAACAGCTTTGTGCCCTACCTGACAGCCAACTATGCGGCCATCGACGTGGTGGATTTCCGCAACTATAACTATGGGCTGGACCAGCTCATTGCGGCCAACGACTACGACCAGATCCTTGTGCTGTACAGCTATGCCAGCTTTACCACCGACCCGTATCTCTACCGTGCGGGCGTGGCAGGCTGAGTGGGAAATTATTGCAGTGCTTTTCACCAAACTTTCGTTTGTTTTTTCATGCGACTTTCCGATTTTTGATGGTTTTTCACAAAATCCATTGCATGAAACTGTGTGATGTAGTAATATAAGGCTGGAAACCAGATGGTAAATTGGGAAAGAACACCATCGGTTCAAGCTGCTCAAAAAAGGAGTATGAGACCTATGAACAAGAACATGAATCTGCCTGCTGAATACGCAGTGCTTTCCGAAGAAGAGATGACCTATACCCAGGGCGGTTCCGATATTGGCGGCTTTGCAACCACTGCCGCTACGGTCGTGGGTGCTGTGGTGCTGGGTGCCAGCTATATCTGGGGCATTTCCGCTTCCAAGGACTGGCTGAACAAGAAGAGCAACCGTGAGGGCAACCTCTTCACCGTTCTGGGCCGTGCCGCAGATGCTGTCGGCGAGGATATGTCCAAGTCCGCAGCCAACTTTGTCCGGGATGCCGTTTCCAGCACCATGGTGGTGGCTCTGGCTCCCCTGAGCGCTGTTCTGCTGATCCTGTAAGCCGGGATAGTGGGATACCGGGTCTGTTTTCTGTAACTTGCGGTGTATGCTGCACCGTGCAATAAATGCTTTTGTAAAGGAGTATTATTATGGAAAAGAAGCTCATGCTGCCCGCGAACTACAACGTGATGAACGAAGAAGAAATGACCTATACCAGCGGCGGCGACGGTTTTACCGCTCCGTTTGCTGTGGGTTGGACGATTGGCGCAGTCATTTCTGTTGCAAACCTGATCTGGGGTCTGGATCAGACCCGTACCTGGATCAAGAACAACAAGAAGAACGGCGAGAACATCACCGATCTGGCAGCAAAGGGCATCAATGCCGCTGCCGATTACATGGGTAAGTCCATCGGCAACGCAATCGTTGGCGTTTACACCGCTCTGAACCTGACCGGCTGGTGGCCCGTTACCGCGATCGCCTGGGTCACGGCCTGATCGCTCTGACCAGACAACCCGGAGAACTCCAAAGAATAACACAGGGCGGCGGCTCTCCCCAAGCGGGCGGGCCGCCGCCTTTTTTGTTCACAGATTGTTTCTGGAAATATCCTGTCGTTTGGGGTATACTAGAGCCATAAGTAAGAATCACTCCTTCTTTTGAGGGAACTGACTGCCCCCGCAGAGGGTGCGGATAAAAAATGGAGGGAACCAATATGGCTGTTGTTACCATTACCAAAGAAAACTTTGAGGCAGAGGTGCTGCACAGCACAAAGCCTGTTCTGCTGGACTTCTGGGCCACCTGGTGCGGCCCCTGCCGGATGCTGAGCCCCATCGTGGACGAGGTGGCCGAGGAGCGCACCGATGTCAAGGTGTGCAAGGTCAATGTGGATGAACAGCCCGAGCTGGCCTCTCAGTTCGGCGTGATGAGCATCCCCACCCTGCTGGTGTTCCGCGACGGCAAGCTTGTGAATCAGGCTGTGGGTGCCCGCCCCAAGGCCGGTGTGCTGGCGCTGCTGGGCTAAAAGACAAAGAATCGAGCTGTATGGCCGCTGCCTGTTTTCTGATGGGCAGCGGCCTTTTTGCACTTGACAATATGGCATATCTGCCATATACTGAAAGGGGAAAAGTGTAGGGAGGATTTTGAAATGGGACCGTTCGTGGTGGAATTTTATGAAACAAGAGATGGCCAGCGCCCTGCGGAAGATTTTTTGGATGAACTGGATATCAAAATGCGGAGCAAGCTGGTAATGACCCTAAAGGTTTTACAGGAACAGGGAAACCGTCTGAGGGAGCCATACAGCAAGCATCTGGATGATGGGATTTTTGAGATCCGCGGAAAAGTTGGAACGGATATTTCGCGGGTCATGTATTTCTTCTATTATGGGGGAAGGATCATTCTGACGAACGGCTTTATCAAAAAGACCCAGAAAACACCCAAGAGTGAAATTGAACGGGCAAAACAGTATCGGAAAGATTTTTTGGAAAGAGAGGGTGAATCAGATGAAAACACTGGATCTGTATTTGAATGAACAGTTGAAAAATGAGGAGTTCCGCAAGGAGTGGGAAGAGAACCAGCCGGAAATGGATATCATCCGGGCGATGGCAGATGCACGCATTTCTCAGAACCTGACCCAGAAGGAGCTGGCCGAACGCACCGGCATCAATCAGGCGGATATCAGCAAGCTGGAAAATGGAACACGCAACCCATCTTTGAAGCTGCTGAAGCGTCTGGCAGACGGAATGGGAATGGACCTGAAGCTTGTGTTCACACCCAAAGAGCCGCAGAATCTGAAGCTTGCAAAATAAGAAAGATGCCGGGTCGGTTTCCAATGCAGGAGACTGGCCCGGCCTTTTTGCATCCCCGGTTTTCGCTCTCCATCATCTGTTTTGGCGCTGGGGTGAAATGATTTCGCCTTTCTGTACAAACGCACAGAAAAACGGTAAGATAGGGCTGAAAAGCTGTCACTTTCGTACTTTACAACTTTATCTCGATAAAGTAAAATAAACAAAAGAAGTGGGAAATACGCAGAGAGGGAACGAGGAGATCGAGATGGAATTCAGTCTGGACAGTTTGCAGCCCAAGGAGCGGGCCTCCTTTGCGCTGCGGGCGCTGTATGAGGCGGCGGGCTGCCGCAAATATCACATGGGCCGCTTTGAGGAGTACGGGCTTTATCAGGAGAACCGGAGCTTTTTGTCCTCGGAGCAGGTCATCACCTTCACCGACCTGGATGGCCGTCTGCTGGCGCTTAAGCCGGACGTGACCCTGTCTATCGCCAAGACGGCCCAGCCCGCCCCCGGCGAGACCCTGCGGTATTACTACCATGAGAACGTCTACCGCCCATCGGCAGAGAGCCACACCTTCCAGGAGATCTCCCAGATGGGCCTTGAGATGCTGGGCGCGGTGGGGGAAGCACAGGTGCAACAGGCGGTCCGGCTGGCAGCGCAGAGCCTGGCCCAGCTGGGGGCCGCGTGGGTGCTGGAAGTCAGCCACATGGGCTATCTGTTCGGCCTGTTCGACGCACTGGGCGTGCCGGAGAATGCCCGCCCCGGCCTGCTGGAAAAGCTGCGGGAAAAGAATGCGCACGAGCTGCGCCGCGCCGCGCAGGCCGCCGGGCTGGATGCCGCCGGGGCCGCTGCCCTGACCGGCCTGCTGGAGCTTTCCGGCAGCTGCGAGGAGACGCTGGCAAAGGCAGAGAGTGCCTGCTGCAACGACCGGATGCGCGCCGCCGCCGCTGAGCTGCGGGCACTGGCCAAAACGCTGGAGGCCTCCGGCGGGGCGGTCCGCCTTGACCTGAGCCTTGCCGGTGAGATGGAATACTACAACGGGCTGGTCTTTCAGGGCTATCTGCAGGGCCTGCCGCGGCCCCTGCTCAAGGGCGGCCGCTATGACCTGCTGATGCAGAAGTTCACCCCCGGGGCTGGGGCCATCGGCTTTGCGGTCTATCTGGACGAGCTTGACCGCCTGAGCGCCCCCACCCCGCCGGTGCAGAGGAACAGCGCGGGCCGGGTCATGCTGAATGTGGCCCTGCCCAAGGGCCGTCTGGGCGACAAGATGTATGACCTGCTGGCCCGCATCGGCTACGGCTGCACCGAGGACTACAACGCCACCCGAAAACTGGTGGTGGAGAACCCTGCGGCGGGCATCCGCTACTTCCTTGTCAAGCCCAGCGATGTGGCCATCTACGTTGAGCACGGCGCGGCAGATGTGGGCATCGTGGGCAAGGATATCCTCACCGAAGCCTCTGCCGATGTCTACGAGCTGCTGGATACCGGCCTTGGCAGGTGCCGGATGTGCGTGGCTGCCCCGGCGGATTACAAGGATGACCCCAGCCGCCCGGTGCGGGTGGCGACCAAATTCGTCAACATTGCAAAGAGCTACTATGCGTCCATCGGGCGGGATATCGATATCATCAAGCTGAATGGCTCCATTGAGCTGGCCCCCATTCTGGGCCTTTCCGATGTCATTGTGGATATCGTGGAGACCGGCACCACCCTGCGGGAGAACGGCCTGCGGGTGGTCACCGAGTTCATGCCCATCTCGGCCCGGTTCATTGCCAATAAGGCCAGCTACCAGTTCAAGCACAACGAGATGGATGCCATGCTGGAAGCGCTGCGCAAGACCTTGCAGGAGGAAACAAAATGATCAAGCTGTATAATTTTGATGAGCTCAGGCCCGAGGAGATCCTGAACCGGGACATCCGCGCGGAGAAGAACGTGGAGGATGTGGTGGACGGCATCATTGCCGAGGTCCGCGCCCGGGGTGATGAGGCGCTGAAGGAGTACGCGCTGAAATTTGACGGGGCAAAGATCGACGACCTGCAGGTAACGCAGGCGGAGATCGACGAGGCCTTTGCCAATATGGACCCCTATTTCCTTGAGACCCTGCGGGAGGCCGCCGCCAACATTGAGAGCTTCCACCGCCAGCAGGTGCACAAGAACTTTGTGATCAACGAGAAGCCCGGCATCGTGCTGGGCCAGAAATATACCCCCATTGAAAAGGCGGGCGTATATGTGCCCGGCGGCACGGCGGCCTATCCCTCCACCGTGCTGATGGATGTCATCCCGGCCAAGGTCGCGGGCGTGTCGGAGATCGTGATGACCACCCCCGCCGGAAAGGACGGCAGGGTGAATCCGGTCATCCTTGCCGCCGCCGCCACCGCCGGTGTGACCAAGATCTTCAAGACCGGCGGTGCACAGGCCGTGGCCGCGCTGGCCTACGGCACCCAGACCATCCCGGCGGTGGACAAGATCGTCGGCCCCGGCAACATCTACGTTGCCACCGCCAAGCGGAAGGTGTTCGGCAAGGTGGGCATTGATATGATCGCCGGCCCCAGCGAGATCCTGGTGCTGGCCGACGGCGGCTGCAACCCCGCCTGGGTGGCGGCAGATCTGCTGAGCCAGGCCGAGCACGACAAGCTGGCCAGCCCTGTTCTTGTCACCGACAGTCCGGCGCTGGCCAGGGCCGTGCAGGCAGAGCTGGAGGTGCGGATCCCCCAGCTGCCCCGTGCCGCCATTGCCCGCGCCAGCGTGGACGACAACGGGAAGATCATCGTCTGCACCGACCTGCACAAGGCCATTGAGGCCTGCAACATCATTGCGCCGGAGCATCTGGAGGTCTGCGTGGAGGACCCCTTCGGGGTGCTGAACGAGATCAAAAACGCGGGCAGCATCTTCCTGGGCCGCAATGTGCCCGAGGCCCTGGGCGATTACTTTGCAGGCCCCAACCACACCCTGCCCACCAGCGGCACGGCCCGCTTCTCCAGCCCGCTGGGTGTGGACGACTTTGTGAAGAAGTCCAGTTTCCTCTATTACACCCGCGAGGCGCTGGGCGAGGTGGCACCCCGCATTGCCGATTTTGCCGAGCGCGAGGGCCTGCACGCCCATGCGAAGAGTGTGACGATAAGATATGAAGAGGACTGAAGGCGGCTCGCCCTCTCCGTCATTGCTTTGCAATGCCACCTCTCCCAAAGGGAGAGGATTTGGCAATTTCCCGCAAGGTTACGGAAAACCGCCAGAGGCTCCCCCTTTGGGGGAGCTGGCGCGAAGCGCCTGAGAGGGCGAGGACGCTGACAGTGAGGAAATTGCTATGAGTAAATATCTCTCTCCGAAACTTGAAACAGTCACCCCCTACACCCCGGGGGAGCAGCCGCAGGACCAGCAATACATCAAGCTGAACACCAACGAAAGCCCCTATCTGCCCAGCCCGGCGGTGGTAGCGGCGGTGAGCGAGCACGAGGTGGAAAAGCTCCGTCTCTACTCCGACCCCGCCTGCACCGACCTGCTGAAAACGGCGGCGGTGCACTTTGGCCTGCAGCTGGACCAGATCATGCCCGGCAACGGCAGTGACGAGAACCTTTTCTTCGCCCTGCGGGCCTTCTGTGACGAGACCCACCCGCTGGCCTATGCCGACATCACCTATGGCTGTTACAGCGTCTGGTGCGGGTTGATGCACATCCCCAGCCATATCATCCCGCTGAAGGAGGATTTCACCCTTGACCCCGCCGATTACTACGGCCTGAACGAGACCATCGTCATCGCAAACCCCAACGCTCCCACCGGCTTGGCCCTGCCCCGCAGTGCCATCGAGGGCATCCTGAAAGCGAACCCTGACAATGTGGTCATTGTGGATGAGGCCTATGTGGACTTTGGCGGCGAGAGCTGCGTGCCGCTCATTGACCGGTACGACAACCTGCTGGTGGTGCAGACCTTCTCGAAATCCCGCCAGCTGGCAGGAGCGCGGCTGGGCCTTGCCATGGGCAGCGCCAGCCTCATCGCGGACCTGAACCGGGTCAAGTTCAGCCTGAACCCCTATAACATCAACCGCCTGACCTTGAAAGCAGGGCAGGCCGCGCTGGAAGACACCGTTTATTTTGAAAAGACCCGTGCCGCCATCGTGGACACCCGCACATGGACAAAACAGCAGCTGGAAGCCCGGGGCTTTGCGGTGTTGGACAGCCGCTCCAACTTCCTGTTTGCCTCTACCCAAAAGAAAAACGGCGGCGAATTGTACCGGAAGTTGAAGAAAAAAGGCGTTCTGGTGCGCCACTTTGATGCCCCGCGCATTGAAAACTGGCTGCGCATCACGATCGGCACGCCGGAGCAGATGCAGATTTTCCTGAACACCCTTGACAAAATAATGGAGGAATGACCCATGCGGGAAGTGACACTGGAACGCAACACCAACGAGACCCAGATCGAGCTGACCCTGAATCTGGACGGTGCGGGCCGCTATGAGGTGGATACCGGCTGTGGGTTCCTGAACCACATGCTGGAGCTGTTTGCCCGCCATGGCCGGTTTGACCTGGTGCTCGCCTGCCACGGGGATGTGGAGGTGGATTACCACCACACGGCTGAGGATATCGGCATTGCACTGGGGCAGGCCTTTGCCCGGGCGCTGGGCGAGATGCGGGGCATCCAGCGGTATGGCAGCTTCTACCTGCCCATGGATGAGGCGCTGGTGCTCTGCGCGGTAGACCTTTCGGGCCGGTGCACCCTGAACTGGGATGTCCACTGCAAGACCGAAAAGGTGGGCGATTTCGATGTGGAATGCGCCGCGGAGTTCTGGCTGGGCTTTGCCCGCAATGTGCCCGCAACGCTCCACTTTGTACAATTTGCAGGGGAAAATACCCACCACATTCTCGAAGCCTGCTTCAAGGGGGCAGGCCACGCGCTGGCTGCGGCAGTCGCCATTGATGCCGCCCACCGGGACGAGATCCCCTCCACGAAAGGACTGCTGGTATGATCGCAATCATCGATTACGGCGTGGGCAACCTGTTCAGCCTGCGCTCCAGCCTGACGCATCTGGGGCTGGAGGCCGTTGTGACCGCCGATGCACAGACCATCCGCAAGGCCGACCGGCTCGTCCTGCCGGGGGTGGGGGCCTTTGGCGATGCCATGGACAAGCTCTCGGCCACCGGTCTGGTGCCGGTCATCCGGGAGCAGGCGGCGCAAAAGCCCCTGCTGGGCATCTGCCTGGGAATGCAGCTGCTCTTTGAAAAAAGCTATGAGTACGGCGAACATGAGGGCCTGGGCTTTGTCAAAGGTGAGGTCTGCCCGCTGGAACCTGACCTGAAAGACAAAACCCTCAAGGTACCGCAGATCGGCTGGAACGCCCTGCACATCGTACGGGATGACCCGCTTTTCCGATACATCCGTGAGGGCGAGTATGTCTATTACGTCCACAGCTACTACGGCAAAAATTGTACCGAGAGTACACTTGCTGTCAGCGATTACTCCATCCCCGTGACCGGCGTGGTCAGGGCGGGCAGGGTGTACGGCACCCAGTTTCACCCCGAAAAGAGCGGGGAGACGGGGCTGCGCATTTTGAGAGCGTTTGCAGAATTGTAAACTGGCTCGCCCTCTCAGTCAAAGCCTGACGGTTTTGCGAAGCAAAGACGGAGAGGGTAAGGCCGCTAAAGGAGAAACTATGAATCTATTCCCAGCCATTGACCTGCGGGGCGGCAAAGTTGTCCGCCTGACGCAGGGAGATTACGACCGTATGACCGTTTACGGGGAGGACCCCTGCGCACAGGCCCGGCAGTTTGTGGAGGCCGGGGCCAGGTATCTCCACGTTGTGGATCTGGACGGCGCAAAGGACGGCACCCTTTCCAACTACAGATCCATTGCCGCGCTGGCAGAGCAGGGCGGCTTGTACATCGAGGTGGGCGGCGGCATCCGCACGGAGGAGCGCATTGAAAAATACCTTTCTCTTGGCGTGGATCGCTGCATCCTGGGCAGTGTGGCCGTGACGGATTTTGATTTCACGGCCCGGATGCTGAAACGCTACGGCGAACGGATCGCCGTGGGGGTGGATGCCAAAGATGGATTTGTTGCCATCCACGGGTGGAAGGAGGTCAGCGCCGAAAAGGGCGTGGACTTCTGCAGGCGGCTGGCAGATGCCGGATGCACGGCCATCATCTACACCGACATTGCCTGTGATGGTGCCATGCAGGGCACGAATCTGGCGCTGTACCGCCAGCTGGCGGCAGAGGTGCCGGGCGTGGACTTCACGGCCAGCGGCGGCATCTCGTCGGAGACCGAGCTGTTGGAACTGAAAAAGATGGGCACCGCTGCCGCAATCCTGGGCAAGAGCCTGTATACCGGGGCACTGGATCTGAAACGTTGTGTAGAACTGGTGCAGAATTAAACGGAGGGGAACGAAAATGATCACAAAACGCATCATTCCCTGTCTGGATGTCCGGAATGGCCGGGTGGTCAAGGGCACGAATTTTGAGGGCATCCGGGACGTGGCCGACCCGGTGGAGATGGCCCGGATGTACAACGCTGCCGGTGCCGACGAGCTGGTGTTCTACGATATCACCGCCAGCTTTGAGGGCCGTGCTCTGTTCACCGATATCCTGACCCGGGTGGCAAGCGAGATCTTCATCCCGCTGACCGTAGGCGGCGGCATCAACACGCTGGAGGATTTTGACCGGGTGCTGAAATGCGGCGCCGATAAGGTCAGCGTCAACTCGGGCGCTCTGCGGGACCCCGGCCTCATCCCGGCAGCGGCCCAGAAATACGGCGATCAGTGCGTGGTGCTCTCGGCGGACGTGAAGCGGGTGAACGGCCAGTTCCGGGTGTTCGCCAAGGGTGGGCGCGAGGATACCGGCCGGGACGCGCTGGACTGGATCAGCTGGTGCGCGGCGCATGGTGCGGGGGAGATCTGCCTGAACAGCATTGACACCGATGGTGTCCGCACCGGCTTCGATCTCGAGATGCTGGACGCGGTCGCTGCCCGGGTGAATGTGCCCATCATCGCCAGCGGCGGCGCGGGCAAAAAGGAAGATTTCCTTGAGCTGTTCCACCACAAGGGCATCGACGCAGGCCTTGCGGCGGGCATTTTCCACCAGAAACTGCTGACCATCCACGACCTGAAAACCTATCTGAATGAAAATGGTGTCGAAATGCGGCTGTAAGCTCTTGCGTTTCGGGCAACTTTAGGATAAACTGTAAGTATCCCCTTTGGGGAGGGAGTATGGACCATGGAACTGAAATTTGATGAAAAGGGCCTCATCCCTGCCATCGTGCAGGATCACTACACCAAAGAGGTGCTCACCCTTGCCTACATGAACGCCGAGACGCTGGCACTGACCATTGCCGAGGGGCGTACGGTGTTCTGGAGCCGGAGCCGTCAGGAGATCTGGCGCAAGGGCGATACCAGCGGCAATGTCCAGCATGTGGTGTCCATCACTGCAGACTGCGACAAGGACGCACTGGTGGTGGAGGTGGTCAAGGATGGCCCTGCCTGCCATACCGGTGCCGAGAGCTGCTTCTTCAACGAAGTGTATGTCTCGCCGGAGCTCAAACAGTTCAGCTGGCAGGGGCTTTACGAACTCATCCAGGGCCGCAGGGATCGTCCCCAGGAAGGCAGCTACACCACCTACCTGTTCGAGAAGGGCAAGGAGAAGATCCTGAAAAAGGTGGGCGAGGAGTGCACCGAGGTCATCATTGCGGGAGAAAAAGAGGACAAGGCCGAGACCATCTATGAGATCAGCGACCTGGCTTACCATGTGCTGGTGCTGATGGTGCAGGCAGGCATCACGGTGGAAGAGATCACCCGTGAGCTGGAAAAACGACACGTCATTGACCACAAGGTCAAACAGGAAAGGATGCAGTGATTTAGTTATGGCAGATTATAAGAAGTCCAGTGTTCATTGCCACTCGACGATGTGCGATGGCAAAAATACCTTGCAGGAAATGGCCAGTGCCGCCTGTGCACAGGGCCTGACGACCCTGGGCTTCTCCGGCCATAGCTATACGCAGCGGGACCGCGAGTACTGCATGAGCCCCAGCCGCACCGCCCAGTACAAGGCCACCATTGCAAAGCTCAAGGCAGAGTATAAGGGCAAGGTGGACATCCTCTGCGGCATCGAGTGGGACAGCCTGAGCGAGGACAAGCCCGAGAACTACGATTACTGGATCGGTGCGGCCCATCACCTGTACGGCAAGAACACCGGCAAGTACTACGAGATCGACTTCCGCCCGCAGGATCTGCACGACTGCATCTTTGATGATTTCGACGGTGACCCGCTGGCCGCGGTGGAGGCCTACTTTGCAGAGGTGGAGAAGGTTGCCGCCAAGGGACCGGACATTCTGGCCCACATCGACCTCATCAAGAAGCTGAACGGCGAGGGTGAGTTCTTTGATGAAGAGGCTCCCCGCTACCGGGCCGCTGCCCTCAAAGCCCTGAGCGCAGCCAAAGAGCACAACTGCCTGCTGGAAGTGAATACCGGCGGCGTTTACCGCGGCTACCGCAAGGACTTCTACCCCAGTGCATGGATGCTGGAGGAGTGGAACAAGATGGGCGGCAAGGTCATCATCACCTCCGACTCCCACGATGTTTCCAGCCTGACCTTCGGCTTTGAGGAAGCCGCCGCCGCCATCAAGGCAGCTGGTTTCACCAGCGTGGAGGTGCTGACCGGCCACGGCTTTGAGACCCAGGAGCTGTAAAAGAAAAATAAAGCACAACCCTCTCCGTTTTTGCTGTGCAATGCCGGGGAGGGTTGTTTTCCGTAAACTGTGAGGAACCTTATGACCCAAACTGCGAAAAAATCCCCCTTCAGCATGAATGTGGACCTGATGCACGGGCCCATTTTCAAAAACCTGCTGCTGTTCATGCTGCCCATCTTCATCTCCAGCCTGTTCCAGCAGCTCTATAACACCGTGGACACCATGATCGTGGGCAATGTGCTGGGCGATACCGCCCTTGCTGCCATTGGCTCCTGCGGCTCGATCTACGAGCTTCTGGTCGGTTTTGGCCTCGGTATCGGCAACGGCCTTACAATCGTTGCAGCGCGCTCCTACGGGGCGCAGGATCACGATCTGCTCAAAAAGACCGTGGCAGGCTCACTGGTCATCGGTCTGGTGGCTTCCCTCTGCATTACGCTGGCAGGTGTGCTGGGCCTGCACCCGCTGCTCCTCATGCTGGACACCCCGGCGGAGATCCTGGACGATGCGTATCGCTACATTTTGACCATCGACCTGGGCGTGCTGGTCATGTTCGCCTATAACCTCTGCGCGGGCCTGCTGCGCGCCATTGGCAACAGCGTGATGCCGCTGGTGTTCCTGCTCATCTCCTCGGGCCTGAATGTGGTGCTGGATCTCCTGTTCATTGCAAGGATGGGCATGGGGGTGCAGGGGGCGGCTGTGGCAACGGTCATCTCGCAGGGCGTTTCGGTGGTGCTCTGCATCCTGTACATCTTCCTCAGAGTGAAGATCCTGCTTCCGGAAAAACAGCATTTCAGGGTGGGCAGCCACCTTTACTGGGAGTTGTTCAGCCAGAGCATCTCCATGGGCCTGATGAGCAGCATCGTCTCGGCTGGCTCGGTGGTGCTGCAGTACGGCATCAACGGGCTGGGCACGCTGGTCATCGCCGGTCACACTGCCGCCCGGAAGCTGTTCTCCTTTACCAGCATGCCGGTCATGGCCATGGCATCGGCATGCTCCACGTTTGTTTCCCAGAACTGCGGCGCAAACCAGCCGGAGCGTATCCGCAAGGGCATGAAGGAGATCGCCCTGTACAGCGTGGCGGTGGCCGTGCTGGCGGTCCTTCTGATGCAGCTGGGCGCGGAGTGGATGGTGCAGCTCATCTCTGGTTCCAACGAGTCTGTGGTGCTGGAAAACGGCGCACGGTATCTGCTCTGGAACGCGCCCTTCTACTCGGTGCTGGGTGTCCTGCTGGCCACCCGCTACGCCCTGCAGAGCCTGGGGCAGAAGGTCCTGCCTCTCTTCTCCAGTGTCATTGAGCTGGTGGGCAAGATCGTGTTCGTGCTCTTCTTCATCCCGAAGTTTGCCTATAACGCCGTCATCCTCTGTGAGCCCATCATCTGGTGCTTCATGGCGGCGTACCTTGTGCTGGTCTACCTGCACGACCCGTTTGTGTTCCCGAAAAAAGCAGAATAAGGAAAAGACCCGGCTGCCGATGACAGCCGGGTCTTTGTGTCTGCGGGAAGTGGATGAAACGATCGGGCAAGGAGGCTTACAGCGCCGAATAGCCGAAGCTGTTGACCAGTGCATCGATATGCTGGCCCGCCTTGCACATGGGGCACTCGCGGGAATCGAAGCTGGCATAATCGGGCAGGTTGGAGGGGTCAAAAATAGAGGTGACCGGGATGCCCAGGCACTCGGTGGCGGTGGCGAAGATGGCGCTCAGGCCCGCCACGGTGCCGCCGTAGTAGTTGATCGCCTCGATCGCAGCCTGCACGGTGTAGCCGGTGGTGATGGAAGCAGCCAGGATCAGCACATGCTTGCCCTTGACCATGGGGGCCAGATTGTCGCGCAGGATGATCTGGCTGCCGGTGGTGTACTCCGGGGTGATGACATAGATGGTCTGGTGGGCGTTCATGTTGGCAAAGCCGTCCTTGGTCAGCTCGTTGGCAAGGCAGGTGCCGATGACCTGTGTGCCGTCCAGGCAGAGGACGGTATCCACGATGGTGTTGTGCTGGTAGGCAGCCACCAGCTCTTTTGCCACGGCCTTTGCCTCGGAAAGGCGGGACTTCTGGGTGGTGACATCGATATAGTAATTGATGTGGCTGTGGCTGGTTGCGAAATGGCCCTTTGCCACACGCAGGAACAGATTGCTCTTGTTGGTGGGAAGCTTTACCATGTTGATCATAACTGCAACACTCCTGTTCTGTCAAACTATAAGGCCCATTGGTCTTTTTCAGGCGGAAACACAAACAGCGCGGCGGCCCCTGCCGCTGCGCTCCCCTTCTTTTCCATGAACCTATGGTATCAGAAAATGCGGGTGTGCACAAGATACAGAATCGCCGAAAATTTAAAGAAAAATTGAGACACTTTGCCAGCGAAAACGGCGCAAAAAAGCCGCCCGGCTTTCCCGGACGGCTTGGGATGTACGTTGGGGAGATTACTTGGTGGTAGTGGAACTGGAGCCGGTCTCTTCAGCAGGAACAGCCAAGCGCCAGTTCATGGAGTATTCTGCGTACTGCAGATCGGGGCAATAAGTAAGAATAACCTTATCTCCTGCCTTCAAAGCATCAACAGTGGCCTTGACCTTACCGGTGGCAGTATCGTTATTCTTCAGATTGGTTCTGAACAGGCCATCCAGAGTGACGTTATAAGTCTTAGCGTTCTTACCGTCCTTATCAGTGACAGTAATCATAAAATTGTTGACATTGATGGGCAGATTGTTAGTACGGCCAACAGTGATTGCAAAAGGAAGCTCAATAGAAGTATCACCAACGGAAAGCTCAGGTGCAACATACTTATTAGAGTTTTCGTCATTGGTACCCATAACAGCCTTGACCTGCAGAACAGTGATGGAACCGGCACCATCGCAGTACAGGTTCTTGGTATCGGTCTGATCACAGCCGGAGAAGAGGCTGGCACCCGCAACGGCCACAGCTGCAACAGCGGAGTATTTCAGGAAAGAGCGGCGAGAAAATGCTAACGACATAATCGTTCCTCCTTATAATGTGCAAAGCGCACGAAAATGCCAAAAGGCTCTGCCTATACAATAGGCGAAACGGGGGCGAATGTCAATGGTTTTCACAAATATTTTGTGAAATTTTCCCACCGCCGCCGTGCAAATCATACGAAATTTCGTCCTGCTTGATCAGGCTTTGGTCAGATCAGAGGCGTTGATGGTAAAGTTCAGGGTCTTGCCGGAAACAAAGGTCGGGGTGTAGGTCACACCAATCTGCTGCCAGGTGGTGGGCACCATGCAGACCAGCTCAATGTAGCCTGCACCCTGCGGGGGAATGGCAGAGGCTGTGGTAAAGCTCTCGGTGGTGCTGTCGTACAGCTGGACATAAGCGCCGCCCTCGGCTGCCTGACCGTCGCAGGTGAAGGAGAAGTCGGTGGTGGAAGCGGACAGAGCGTGGAAGTAACCGGCAGTGTTGGCTGCGATCTGCTCCGGGGTATCCAGAGGATAGGCCTCGCCGATCTCCTGAATGTTCTGTGCGCCGATGGCAAAGGTGTCGCGGCTGGAACGGTTTGCAGAGGTGATCAGCATGGCAATGTACTCATAACCCTCGGCATCGGGGGCACTTGCCAGAGTAAAGACGCTGGTCAGCTGGACCGCCAGATTGTTCCAGTTGCTGATCTTATCGCCGACCTTGACCTCGATGGAAGAGTTATCGCCGGCCTGGCAGCCGCCCAGCACAGCAGCAGCGCCCAGAGCAGCGGCAGAAGCACCGGTGACCTTGAGGAAGGTGCGGCGGGAAATCTTGTTCGACATAAAGCTTGCCTCCTTAATCAATAGCAGAAATCTTTTTCTTCGCTGATTCGTTTATAGCATTTTTTACCGGAAATTGCAAGGCCCTGAGCACAGAATTAACAGGAGTTTCACACAGAAGCTCACTGGTTGGGGTCCAGGCCGCGCACATGGGTCTCGCTGGTCTTGACCAGATTCAGCAGGCTGGGGGTGTACAGCGGGTATTCCCGGGTCAGGCTCTCGGTGGTCATGGCAAGGCAGGAGGGGTCTTTCACGCCCTCGGCACCGTTCAGGTCCTCACCGGCCAGCAGGTCCTCCACGTTGCTCTCGCTCATCCGCATCACGGCATCGGAGTAGCCGGGCCAGCGGCGGGCCTCCACGCTGAACAGGCTCTGGGCGTTGTGGGGTTCGGCGGAATAGAGCAGGCGGAACATCTTGGCCACGGCCATCATCAGGTAGGTGCTGACCTCGGTGGTCAGGGCCTTGCTGTGGCACTCGGCGATCTTGGCGTACAGCACATTCAGGCTGTTGGAGATCAGCTTTTTGTTCATGGTGGGCAGAACGCTGCCATGGTAGACGTTGTCCTTCATCTTATCGGGGTTGGGCAGGTCATCGGCGTTCAGCATCATGCCGTTGCGCTCAGCCGAGCGGCCCAGCAGGTAATCGCAGGACACATTATAGTAATCCGCTACCCGGACAACAAAGTCCAGACCGCACTCGCGGATGCCCTTTTCGTAGTGGGAGAGCAGTGCCTGGGACACCCCAAGGTCCTCCGCGGCCTGCTTCTGGGTGATGCCGCGCTCCTTGCGCAGCAGCTTGATGATACGGTTGAATTCCATGATTTTGGACTCCTCAGTACTGGAAATTGAACTTCTTTGAGTTTTGGTTTACAACATGTTGATTATACACAGTGGAAAACAAAAAGTAAAGCAAGAAAAGTGACGGAAATTCTCGTCGTTTTTCGTCATTTTTGTCAAAAGACTTGCCCCGGATACCATATCTATGCTAAACTAAAGATAATCAACGCATATTTTGTGGCGCACGGCCCGGGCAGGATGCCCACTGCCGGTGCGAAATTTTACAGCAAAGAGGAACTCTTTGCCAGATAGAGGTGTTTTTCCATGAAAACGTTCAAACTTCATCTCATCCGCCACGGCATGACGGCCGGTAATCTGCAGGGCCTGTACATCGGCAGCGGTACGGACATCCCCCTGTGTGATGAGGGACGCGCCCAGCTGAAGGAGCTGAAGGAGCGGTTCGAGTATCCGCAGGTGGACACGGTGTTCTCCTCCCCGCTGGTGCGCGCTGTGGAGACAGCGAACATTCTGTTCCCCAATGCAGGCCACCAGTTCACAGTGCACGACCTGCGGGAAGCGGGCTTCGGCGTGTTTGAGAACCGCCCCGTGAAGGATCTGGTCAAGGAAGAGGATTTCAAGAAGTGGATCACCCCCGGCTCCGGCTTTGTGCCCGAGGGAGCAGAGCCCACCGAGCAGTTCCACGCCCGCTGCGCCGAGACCCTGCTCAAGCTGTTTGAGTATATGATCCGGATGGATGTGACCGAGGCTGCCTGCGTGACCCATGGCGGCGTGATCATGAGTATGCTGAGCCAGCGCGCGCTGCCCTCCCGCCACCCGGAACAGTGGATGGCCGACCCCGGCTGCGGCTATACCGTCCAGACTGACGTGCAGCTCTGGATGCGCGACCGACTGGTGGAGGCCATCGACATCGTCCCCTTTGGCTACGCCGATACCCTGCGCGGGCAGGCAGAAGCCGAGGAAAACGAGGCATTTGAGTAAGAATCTTTGCCACGCCGCCCTGAAAATATCCAAAACACGTAAAATCGCGGAAGAACAGGTAAAATTCCGGGCAAATCTCTTGACAGAAAGCCCGGAATTTACTATTGTATAAAGAGAACTTATTTTCCCGTTAGGAGGAATCCCCGATGTCACAATCCCTGTCCCGCCGCTCGTTCCTGAAATATGCCGGTTCCGGCGCAGTCAGTCTGGCTGCTGCCCTGCTCACCGGTGTTTCGGGCGCGGCTCTGGCCCCCTGCTATGAGGGTGAACCTGCTCTGCTGGACGGCAAGGCGGCAGTGGAGCTGCTGGGCTATGCACCGGCCCCGGAGCTGGACAGCACGCTGGTCTATCTGTCGGTGGAGAACCTCTCGGCCCGGCCGCTGGCTGTGGGGGCAAGCTACCTGCAGAGCCGCGGGCTGGACAGCAGGAATGCCCTGTACAGCCTGGGCACCGGCCTGACTGCCCTGTGTGACGGCAGACAGGTGCGGGTGGGCAGCTTTGCAGCTCCCCTCTACGGTGAGAATGCGGCAGATGCCTCTGCCTTTACCCTGAATCTTTCCGCAGGGCGCGGGGCGATGCTCCACTGCTTCTGCGAGACCCCTGTGGACTGGCAGACGCTGGAGCTGATCTATCAGCCTGACTTTGCCGCAGGCCAGACCGTCCATTTTGTGGTGCGCCGGGATGCCGATGAGGTCCATCTGGGTGCGGTGCCTGCCACCCTTGCCGAAGTGGGCAGCGTGGTCGATCTGTAAGAAAACATAAAAAGAGACGGTTCTGCATCGGATTGCAGGACCGTCTCTTTTGCTTATAACAGGCTTTCCCCGGTGGAGTTCTGCACGGTAAGCTCCTGCCCGGTCAGGCTGGACACCAGCGCCAGATAGCTGCGGCCTGCCGTCAGGGTCAGGGGGCGGCCGTTGGAATCATACAGGAAGAAGGTGGTCTCGCTGCCCTGCGTCCAGGTGATGTTCCACAGGTGGCCTTTGTTGAGCCAGACCCCGCCGCCCATGGTCAGGTCGTAATCCAGCGTCACACCATCGTCACGCAGGGTGGATGCACTGAACAGAATAAGCAGGTTGTCGAAATCTGCCTGCTGGCCGTTGTTGGCATCCAGCTGCGGTGTGCCGTCCGCGTGGAGCATCCGGTAGGTCTTGCTGTCGGCATCGTAAAAGAAGCCGGTGGCGTTCTGTGCGTCAAACTGGACCCGGACACTCATTGCGTCCGAAGCATCTGCATCGGGCAGCTTGCCGTTTTCCTGCATGGGCAGCAGATTGGGCACGGAGAGGAGGGTTCCGCTCTCGCTGTCGGAGCTGCTGGAAGAGGTGTCCGTGACGCGGGATTCTGTCAGGGCCGGGGAGATGTTCAGGCTGCCCAGCACACCCGAAAGTGCTGCACCGCTGGTATGCCACAGCGGGACATTCTGCCAATCGGTCTCACAGGAAAAGGCATTGGTACCCACCTCCAGTGCGTCTACCGCGCGTAGAGAGTAGTAATCAAGGTAGTTCTGGTCAAACTGTCCGCCGCCCCGCTGCACCGGCAGTACTTGCTGGCCCACCAGCAGCCGCCAGTAAAGGTCCTGCCCGGCAGAGACAGGCCCGACCTGCGGCACGGCCCCCACGGCAGGGTAGACCAGGCAGAGCCTGGTGGCCTGCTGTTGTGCGGTCAGGGCTTCCAGCACCAGCGAGGCTGTGGAAAGCCCCCACTGGGTGGTGTTGGCGGCCGCGTTGTCAATGGTGATGGCAACCGGCCGCTGGCCCGGCCAGACAAGTCCCTGCCCGGTGAGCGGGTCAGTGGGACTTTCAGCGGGCTGGGAGCTGGGGCTGAGCGCACAGCCTGTCAGCAGTGCGGCGCTGAGCGCAAAACAGAGCAAAGCGCGCATCCAAAAGCGTTTCATCGGTTTCCCTCTTCTGCCCCGGAGGGCGGGTGATTTAGTAGCTGAAATTGCTCCACTCATCATTGTCCACCAGTGCCAGATAGGTCTTGCCCCGGTTCAGGGTCATCTCCTCGCCGGTTTCGGTGTAGAGCTTGAGCGGATGGGTGGGATGCGGCTTCTCCCAGCGGCCCACCTGCACGCCGCCCCGTGTGAAGAGGTACGCCTGCCCACCGGCCACATAGTTGACCGACTGGACATCGTGAGAATCGCCCGCATAGGCGGCGATATCGGCAAAGCAGACCACCACGTTGTCAAAGGTCAGCTGCTTGCCGGTCAGCTCGTCCACGGTGTTCTCATAGGCTTTTTTGGAGCGGTTGTACATTTCCAGCTTGTAGCTGCGGCCCCAGCTGTTGTAGGTCAGGCGGGTCCTGTAGCTCTCGGAGTGGGTGATGCTGATGGTTTTGGCCGCAGGGGCACCGGGAAGGTCATTGGAGGCCGCGGTGCGGTAGTCGGCAAAGTGGAAGAAAGGCGTTTCGTTGGCGTAGGTCAGGCCGATGCCGGCGTTGCCGGCCGCCTGTTTGATCTCCTTGCCGGAGGTGAACTCGGTGTGTTCGTAGGCTACATTGCGGCCGCGGCTGTCACGGTGGGCAACGTGGGGGTGGACCGGCGTGTTGAAGTAGCTCTTGCCGCCGATGTTCAGGCCGGAGTAATCGTATACATTGATGAACTGGGTGCAGAAAATGCTCTCGCCATCGTGATAATAGAGGGCCTGATGGGGCATGAGCAGCTGCAGGAACTGGTCGCGGCCGGAGCGCAGCGGCCCGACCTCCGGGATGGTGTCCGCATCCCGGAACACGGCACACAGGCGGGTGATGCCGCCCTCTACTTTGCTCTCAATGAGCAGGTCTGCCGAGCCGATGCCGCGCTGGGGGCGTGCGTTCTGCTTTTCGGAGTTGGCGATGTTGTTGATCATCACACCCACCATCCGGCCGGTGCTCTTGCGGGCTTCGCCGGTCAGAGGGTCAGCGTCGTAGGCTGGCAGAAGGCTGAGCGCAGAGCTTGCAGCTTCGCTGGACGCTGCCGAGGAGGCGGCTGCCTCACCGGCTGCGGCCTCACCGGCTGAGGCCGCAGAGGATGCAGCGGCCTCAGAAGAAGCGGAAGAGGATGCCGCCGAGCCGCAGAACAGGCTCTTCATCCAGTCGGGCAGGTCACCGCCCAGAATGGCACTGCCGGGGCTTGCAGAGCAGCCAGTGAGCGCCAGCAGCGCCGCCGTCAGCCCGGAATAGCGAAGTACGGACCGTCGAGAAATTTTCATGGAAAAAGCCCTCCTATCGGATCGGCTTGCCCGGCGCGGAAGTGCGCCCGGCAGGTCGGTTGTAATTTTGCAATGAACTGCTTTGATTGTACTGGTTCTTGCCCGGTTTGTAAAGGGGCAGTTCATGGCAAAATCTGCCCGATGACGGCTTTGGGAAAGTTTTTTGTGCAGAAAGCTTGCATTTTGCCCGGGAGTATGGTAATATAATTCGGCAGTATCGTGTTATACTGCGCTTTATAATGTATGCGCTCGTAGCTCAGCCGGTAGAGCATCTGACTTTTAATCAGAGGGCCAGGGATTCGAGTTCCCTCGAGCGCACCAAAATCCCACGAAGAATCGTAAGATTCATCGTGGGATTTTCCATTTTCTGGAGCTCTGCACACTTTTGCACACTTTTTGCACACCGGCGGGAAAGCCGTGTTTTTCTTTGCATTGTCTGCATTCTGTGCATCGTGAGCAGAGCTTGTCGGGCCTCGCCCCGACAAGCTCAGTGGAATTTGTGACAGAGAGTGTCAAGGTTTACAAGGTGCGTCAAGATGGTTTTGCAAATTTTATTGTGATAAAGCGGTGATCGTAGGACTTATAGCATGGCGTTCAAGTGCTTTCCCGTTCAATCAATGTATTTCTGCATTTTGACAACCTGCCTATAAATCCCACATGAACGTTGTGGAATCTTCCAAAGCATCCATGGATGGTTTCTTGTGCCGCATCAAACGTTCAGCTTATTACAACGAAATTCCATATAGCTGCATTGCATCTTGCGGAGGTTCTTGCTATACTTTGTATCGAACGTCACTTTATCCGATAAAAATGTTGCGCAATTTGCGCAACCAAAGGAGGCCGCTATCATGCAGCAGCTCAGATTACTTCATGGCGGAGACTACAACCCGGAACAGTGGCTGGACCGGCCCGATATTCTGGCGCAGGACATCGAACTGATGAAAAAGGCACACGTTAATACTGTGACGCTGGGTGTGTTCTCATGGTCCACGTTGGAACCGCAGGAGGGGGTATTTGAGCTGGATTGGCTGGCTGACATCATCCATAACCTGTATGCCAATGGAATCTATACGATCCTTGCAACGCCCAGTGCGGCCCGCCCTGCTTGGATGGCACACAAATACCCCGAGGTGCGCCGAGTCCGGGCAGACCGGGTCCGGGAGCTGTACAACCGGCGGCAGAATTACTGCTATACATCGCCGATCTACCGGGAAAAAGTCCGCATCATCGACCAGAAGCTGGCACAGCGGTTCGGCAATGACCCGGCTGTCCTGCTCTGGCATATCTCCAACGAGATGAGCGGCGACTGCCATTGCGAGCTGTGTCAGGCTGCGTTCCGCCGCTGGCTCAAGGCACGGTACAACTCTTTGGAAGCCTTGAACAAGGCGTGGAACGCCCGGTTCTGGAGTCACGACTATACCGCTTGGGAACAAATCGAAAGCCCTGCCCCGCAGGGGGAAAATGCCGTGCAGGGTCTTGCGCTGGACTGGAAGCGCTTTGTCAGTGACCGGCATATTGATTTTTTGAAATTTGAGCGTGATACCGTGAAAGAATTTGCACCGGTTGCAAAGTTCACCGTGAATATGATGTACCGGTTTGATGGCATCGACTATTTCAAAATGTCCAAGGAGATCGACGTGGCCAGCTGGGACAACTACCCCACATGGCACAAGCCCAGCGAAACGGTGGAAGAAACGGCGTTGGATACGGCCCTGATGCACGACCTGTATTACTCCATGAAGGGCAGGCCCTTCCTGCTGATGGAATCCAGCCCCAGCTTTACCAACTGGCAGCCGATCTCCAAACAGAAGCGCCCCGGCATTGCGGAGCTTGCGGCTCTGCAGACGGTTGCACATGGTTCGGACAGTGTGCTTTACTTCCAGTGGCGGGCCAGCCGGGGTGCGGAAGAAAAGCTCCACGGTGCAGTCATTGGCCACGATGGGCGGGAGGATGCCCGCCCCTTCCGGGAGACAGTCGGTGTGGGCCAAAAGCTGGAAGTGCTCTCAGAGATTGCAACAGTCTGCCGCACAAAACAGGCAGCGATCGTCCACGATTGGGAAAACAAGTGGGCATTGGAAGGTTCCTGCGGCCCTCGAAATGCCGGGATGGGCTACTGGGACGAGCTGAAGCTGCACTACAATGCTCTTGCGCGGGAAGGCATTGCGGTGGAGTTCGTGAATCAGGAATCCGACCTGACGGGTTATGGTTTGGTCGTTGTTCCGATGGTTTATCTGCTGACCGATGCCTTTGCCCAAAAACTCTGTGATTTTGCCCGGAATGGTGGTACGGTCGTGGTTACATACTGGACCGGTGTGGTGAATGAAAGCGATTTGTGCCGTCTGGGTGACACGCCCTACGGCTTGACCGACCTGCTGGGCCTGCGCCGCACTGAGATCGACGGAATGTATGACGGCGAAACCTGCCGCTGCACCCCGATGGACGATTCCACTTTGCCGGAAACGCAGGCTTCGGTCCTATGCGAGGTCGCAAGTCTGAACGACACAGACCCTGCCACACCGCTGAGCATCTATGCAGAGGATTACTACGAGGGGCACCCTGCGGTCGCCGTCCATCCTTACGGAAAAGGCCGTGCCTATTATCTGGCAAGTCGGTTCGATGAAGCGTTCCATCGCGCATTTTATCGTGCTACTGTAAAGGAAGTTGGCCTGAAACCGGCCTGGCCGGAGGCACTGCCGGACGGTGTCCTGGCGGCGCGGCGCGGTACGTTCGTCTTTGTACAGAACTGCAATGAACATCCGGTCGAAGTAGGCGGTGTTGCACTGAACCGTTACGGAACGGTCGTCTGGAAAAACGGCGAGCAGGTCCTGTAAAAGTTTCCCCTTTGAGCGTTCTGCCGAAAAAGCAGAACGCTTTTTGTTTGCTTTCATACTTGACAAAGCGGGCTTACCCCGGTATGCTGGGGTGGCGCATTGTTGCGCAGTTCTGTGAAAAGGAGAGGATATCCTGTGGCTGCAAAGGAAACCGAAAAAATGACGATCGAGCAGGTGGCTGATGCGCTTGGCCTTTCTAAAACAACGGTATCGCGTGCACTTTCCGGCAAGGGACGCATCAGCGAGGAGACCCGCACCAAGGTGTACGCCTATATGGGGCGTACCCGCTCCGAGCCTGTTTCTGCACAGAGCGGCGAAAAACTGCGCACCAACAATATTGCCATGGTCGTACCGCAGCGGTTTATTGCGCTGGATCTGCCCTTTTTGCGCAAGTGCATGGGCGGCATCTGCACCATGGCAGACCAGCGCGGCTATGACCTGATGCTTTGCTACGCCTCCAACACCGAGTATTCACAGCTGCAGCGGCAGCTGGCCAACCACAAGGTGGACGGCGTGATCCTGACCTACGCCATGGCGGATGATCCCTGCATCGAACTTTTGCGGCAATACGAGACACCTTTTGTGCTCATCGGACGCAGCGAGGACAAGACCATCCCGCAGGCAGACAACGATCAGGTCGCGGCTGCCTGCGAGATGACACGCATCCTTTTGCAGCTGGGCGCCAAGCGGATCGCGCTGCTGGTGGGCAGTACCATCTACGCCGTCAACACCGACCGCATACGCGGTTATCTGCGTGGATTCGCGGAATTTGGTGTGCCAGTAGACCAGCGGCTCGTTCATTCCGGTGTGGAATCTGCCGGGCAGACGCTCGATGCACTGGAGGCTGCGCTGGAGCAGAAGGCGGATTGCATCCTTTGCGGCGATGATGAGATCGCCTTTGAGGTCATGCGGGAGCTGCGGACGCGGCATATCCTCGTGCCCAACGATCTGCGAGTGGCCAGCCTGTACGACAGCTCCATGCTTGCCAGCATCACGCCGTCTGTTTCGGCGGTGCAGTACGATGCAGAGCAGCTGGGTAAGACCGCCTGCCGGATGCTGCTGGACCGGCTAGCCGGAAAAGAGATCGTCATGCGGCAGCTGGAAGGCCATCAGGTCATCCTGCGGGATTCTACCAAGTGGAGGGAACGCTCCCACAGCATCAAATAACGCGCTTTTTGTGCCTGCTCCTTTCCCGGAGCGGGCATTTTTGCTCTTTGCATGGCAAAGGTTGCGCTAAAGTTGCGCACTTTTGCCCATGTATCCTGATTTTACCGTCACTTTTTCCAGTTTCGACTCAACAATACCGTGAATTTCGTCCATTGACGTGAGCAAAAGAATGCGGTATCCTATGGGTACAGAAAAACAGCTGCTTGGATGTGCGCAACTTATAAGCGCAACAAAGAGCAGCCGAAGATTTCAGATTGAGAACGAAGTAGAACTGGATCATGAAAAAGCTGATTTCCCGCCGTAACTTCCTTGCAGCCATGGGTACGATGGCTGCTGCCGGTGTGCTGACCGCCTGCGGCGGTTCTTCCTCTGGCACTGCTTCCTCTGCTGCCGCTTCCAGTACGGCTGCCTCTGCTGCGGAGAGCTGGGGTGATGTGAAGCTGACCATGTGGGGCGCAGAAGAGGATCAGACCATGCTGCGCGAGATGGCAGATGCTTTCATCGAGCAGAATGCGGACAAGGGCAACGTGACCATCGAAATCGGCGTGCAGTCCGAGTCCAGCGCAAAGGACACTGTTCTGGCTGACCCGGAGTCTGCCGCAGACGTTTTCGCCTTTGCAGACGACCAGCTGAACGAGCTGGTGAATGCCGGTGCGCTGCAGGAAGTACTGCTGAACCCGGACGACGTGAAGAGCCGCAACCTGCCCGGCTCTGTGAGTGCTGCCACCATGAACGACAAGCTTTACGCCTACCCCATGACCGCCGACAACGGCTACTTCCTGTACTATGATGCAAGCGTTCTGAGCGCCGAGGACGTGCAGAGCATGGACACCATGCTGGAAAAGGCTGCAGCTGCCGGCAAAAAGTTCATGATGAGCGTGAACGACGCATGGTACATTTACAGCTTCTACGCCGGTGCCGGTCTGGTGGCTACGCTGGCAGATGACGGTATCAACACCGTCTGCAACTGGAATGAGGCTCCCGGCGCAGACGTAACGCAGGCCATTCTGGATATCGCCGTAAACCCCGGCTTCAAGTCCGGTGCGGATGCCGACATTGTTTCCGCCATCAAGGACGGCAGCTGCTGCGCCGCCATCTCCGGCACATGGAACGCCAGCACCGCCGAGGAGGCTTGGGGCGAGGGCTACGCCGCCACCAAGCTGCCAACCTACACCCTGAACGGCGAGCAGGTCCAGATGGGCTCCTTCTCCGGCTACAAGCTGGTGGGCGTCAACCCCCACAGCGCCAACGTGGGCGTTGCCATGATGCTGGCCGACTTCATCACCAACGAGGACAACCAGATCAAGCGCTTCAACGACCGCAAGCTGGGCCCCTCTAACATCAACGCAAACTCCACCGAGGCTGTGCAGTCCGCACCCGCCATTGCCGCACTGGCTGAGCAGAGCTCCTACGCTACCCTGCAGCGGGTAGGCGCAAACTACTGGAGCTCCGCCGCAAGTCTGGGCGAGATCCTCGCCTCCGGCGACACGCAGGGCAAGACCACCCAGCAGCTGATGGATGACGCTGTGGCCGGCATCACCGCACCTGTGGCACAGTAAGTTCCGGTTTTTCCCGGCGGGCACGCAGCAGAATGCGGTGTGCCCGCTTTTTATCGCAATACAAGAAATCGGCGTCAACCTAACATCCTGTTTGCTATAACCCCCTCTGCATACCAAGAAAGGAGTTGACTTCTGTGGCAGAAATGGTCCTTACACCGCCCTTGCGGGCAGATGGCCGGGAGCCGAATTTCCTTCAGAAGTTCGGTCACGCATTTGTTCACGGAGATATTTTTACAAAGCTGTCCCTCTTTGTCTGGGGTCTGGGCTACATTGGCCACGGCCAGCTTATCAAGGCACTGCTGGTAACGCTGGTGCAGGGGCTGGGACTGTATTTTCTGGGTACTTCCGGCATTCCTGCGCTGAAAAAGTTCGGCACGCTGGGCACGGTGCAGATGGAGATGCAGTTCAACCCCCTTACCTTAAAAAACGAGGTCAACAACTACGACAACTCGTTTGCCATCCTGCTGCTCAGCGTGATCGCACTGGTGGTCATTGTAACGCTGATCGCTGCTGCCATGCTGGTGGTGCAGAGCAATTACGCGTTACAGGCGCAGAAGGCCGCTGGCAAAAAGCCCAACAATTTCCGGCAGGATATCACCTTGTACCTGAACGAAAAGTTCTACGTTACCCTGCTCACCCTTCCGGTGCTGGGTGTGGTGGTGTTCACCATCATCCCGCTGTTCATTTTGATCGCTGTTGCCTTTACCAACTACGATCAGCAGCATATGCCTCCCGCCGCCCTGTTCACATGGGTGGGGCTGGCGAACTTCGCTTCTCTGTTTGGCGGGCAGTCGCTGAGCCTGACCTTCAGCTACGCCTTTGGCCGGGTGCTCAGCTGGACGCTGGTATGGGCCTTCTTTGCCACCTTCACCAACTTCTTCGGCGGCGTATTTCTGGCCATGCTCATCAACAATAAAAAGACCAAGTGCCAAAAGCTCTGGCGCACATTGTTCATCATCACCATTGCGGTGCCGCAGTTCGTCACCCTGCTGCTGGTGTGCAACTTCTTCTCGGACGCCGGCATCTTCAACACCATGATGGCCAATGCAGGCGTGACCGATTTTTTAAAGGCCATCGGTCTGCTGGGGCAGAACATGAACCACATTCCCTTCCTGACCGACCAGCACTGGGCAAAGTTCATGATCATCCTCATCAACATCTGGGTGGGCGTGCCCTACCAGATGCTCATTGCCACCGGTGTGCTGATGAATATTCCCACCGATATGCTGGAAGCCTCCACCATCGACGGCGCTTCGCCGTGGCAGAGCTTCATCCACATCAAGCTGCCCTACCTGCTCAGTGTGCAGGGCCCGGCACTGGTTACGGATTTTGTGCGCAACGTCAACAACTTCAACGTCATCTATCTGCTCACGCAGGACGTTTATATCACCAAGGATCAGGCACTGGCTTCCTCCAGCGCAAAAGAGGTGGACCTGCTGGTCACATGGCTGTTCCGCCTGACGCAGGAGCAGTACAACTACAAGATGGCCGCCGTCATCGGCATTATGGTGTTCATCATCTGTGCCGTGTTCACGCTGGTATGCTTCCGGTTCCTCAATAAAAAGGAGGCGACGTTCTCTTGACACAGACAACTGTTTCTCCGGCACGCCGGGCAGAGACCGCAGCGCAGCTGCGCCGCGGGCGTATCCTCCGCACAGTCCGCAGCATCCTGCGGCATCTGCTGCTGGCCCTGCTGGCAGCTATCTGGCTGGTACCCATTCTGTGGCTTCTGGTCACTTCCTTCTCCACAGACCGGGGCATCAATGTGCGGCAGTTCTTCCCGGCCAGTTACACACTGCGCAACTATGTCAACATTCTGTTCCACCCGGACTCTGTGGCGCAGTTCCCGCGCTGGTTTACCAACACCCTTGTGGTGGCCTGTTTCAACTGCGTTATCTCCACCTGCTTTGTGCTGATGGTAGCCTACGCGCTGAGCTGCTGCCGCTTCAAGGGGCGCAAGCTGATCCAGAACCTTTCTGTCAGCGTCAACCTGTTCCCCGGCGTGCTGGCAATGATCGCCGTCTATTTCGTCCTGAAATATCTGAATCTGACCAACTCCTATGCCGGTCTTATCATGGTCTATGCCGGTTCGTCCGGTCTGGGCTATCTGATCTGCAAGGGCTTCTTTGATACCATCCCCATCTCCCTGCGGGAAGCCGCCAAGCTGGACGGCGCATCCGATGCCCGTGTGTTCTTTCAGGTCGTTCTGCCCATGTCCAAGCCGATCCTGGTCTATACCATCATCAGCTCTTTCATGGTTCCATGGACCGATTTCGTGATGGCAAAAATGATCCTGAATTCGGGCGTCTCTGCCGACTGGACAGTGGCTATCGGTCTGTATAATATGCTGCAAAAGACCCTGATCAACAATTACTTTGCGCTTTTCTGTGCAGGCGGTGTGCTGGTGTCTATCCCCATCTCCATCCTGTTTGTCATCATGCAGAAGTTCTACGTCGAGGGCATCACCTCCGGCGCGGACAAGGGTTAACACGTTATTCTCTTTCTCCTCTTTCTCCTTCACCATAAAAGCAATCCCTACAGTCCTTTTTGTGGCTGTGGGGATTGCTTTTTCTCAATGGCGGCAGGAAAGCAGTTTGTTCATGGTGAACCTCATTTTTATATCAAACGGTGTCTGTTCGGATGTCCTGAACCCTGCCATAAAACCGGTGGTTGATTTGTCCATTGGGCTTTGTTTTGCCCGTCTGCACATTTTTGCACACTTTTTGCACACCTGAATAGCTGGATAACGGTTGCAAAGCATTACACTGTATGCAAATAATGCGGTGTGTGCAAAGGCGTGTTTTGCGATGATACGATAAAAATAACGCTTCTTCGAACTTTTGAAATTTGACGAATGATGCACCTTTGATTCTTTTAATCAGAGGGCCAGGGATTCGAGTTCCCTCGAGCGCACCAAAGGAAAACCCACGATTCACCGTTTCAAATGCGGCTTGGATCGTGGGTTTCTTTTTGTTATATCCGCCCGGCGGGGCTTGAAAAGTGCGACAGAAATGCGACAGCTTCAAAGGGGCTTTGTGCGCATACCGGAGCACCTGCCGGAGGATTTAATTAAAAATGAATGACGTGGGGGCATCTGGCGGGCTGAGGGGACTCTAAACTGTTCTGAACCCTTATCCCACTATGGCCAGCGTGAAAAACGCCGCCGCACGGTTCAACGTGACACCCGAATATGTCCGCAAGCTCTGCCGAACGGGCAAGATCTGCTATACGGCCATCTCAAGCCGAAAGTGGTTGGTCAACATGGACACGCTGGCCCAGTTCTTCGCACAGGGAGAGCCGGTCAGAGAGGATTCGCAGCAGGTCACGAACGGCCTCGTGCTGGACTCAGACATGCTGCTGGATGACCTGATCGACCGCTGGTTTGAGGAATACGCCAACAAGCAGCTGAAGGCCAAGACGCTCTACGATTATAGAAGGATGCGTGGCCGGATCAGTGCCGGACTCGGGCATCTCAAGGTGTCCAAGATCAAACCGGCGCATGTGATGGCGTTCTACAACAATCTGGAAGAGAAGGGTGTTCGCCGGGACAGCACCTACACCGCCACGAAATCCCTTCTGAAGCTGCTCCCACATGGAACCCGGGGTGAACTGGCGAAACAGGCCGAGATCGGTCAGGACACCATGCGGATGGTCTATGCAGGTAAGAACGTCAGCCGAAAGACGGCGGAAAAAGTATCTGCTGTGGTGGGGCTGACCTTCTCAAAGGCGTTTGTGGAGCATACCCAAAAGGATGGGAAGCTGAACAACAACACCGTCATCCGCTATCAGGCCATGCTCTCCAGCATCTTTAAGAAAGGTGTCCAGTGGGGATTGATCAACGAGAACCCGTGCTCCCGTGCAGAACATCCCAAAGCCGAGGAAATCGACGTTCGGGTACTGACGGAGGAAGAGATTCCAAAGCTGCTGGATGCCCTCTCGGATGCACCGCCGCAGTACAGCGTGATCACTCAGCTGGCCTTGCTGCTTGGTGCCCGGCGGGGTGAGATCTGCGCCCTGCGCTGGTCTGACATTGACTTTGAGAAGGGAACGCTTTCCATCAAGCGGACGGTCCAGTCCATCCCCGGGATAGGCCTTGTGTTCAACACACCGAAAACCAGACGAGGCAAGAGGTGCCTGCGCATTGGAGCGGATTGCGTGGAACTGCTGCAGGAGTACCGGCGATACCAGAAAGCGGAGAGATTCCGGATCGGTTCAGCGTGGGTGCGTAAGGTCACACTGGAAAATGGCAAAGTGGTGGATAATGATATGCTATTCACGAAATGGAATGGAGAGCCGATGGACCCGGATATTATCTCGTCCTGGTTCCCGAAGTTTCTGGAAACACACGATCTCCCGGACGTGAACTTTCACAGCCTTCGCCATTCGAATGCCAGCATCCTGATTGCGGCACATGTACCGATCACAACGGTCTCCGGGCGGCTTGGACACGCACAGACCTCCACCACGCTGAACTACTACGCATCGGCCCTCCAACTCGGCACACATCTTCTCCACAAGGAAGGGGTCGTCCGTGCAATCGGCAGGCTTGTCCTTGGTGGTCAGGATATGAGCAGCCTTGTGGAGTGTCTCGGTTTCACTGCAAAAGGCCCCACACACCGGCATTGATCGGTATGCAGGGCATATTTGCGATTTGAGGGGAAATTACAGGGCGATCATTGTGTTACAGGTGCCAGCTCATACACACGGTCGAACTGCGCACGGCGCGCTGCCGACAGGTGGTGGCTGATGAGGATCAGTGTCAGGTCGGGATTGGTAAGCAGGCTCTTTTCCACAAGGTCGGCGTTTTTCTGATCCAGCGCACTGGTGCCCTCGTCCACCAGCAGGATGGAGCGATTGTGAATCAGGGCACGGGCAATGGCGACACGCTGCTTCTGACCGCCGGAAAGATTACTGCCATCCTCACCTACAACGGTGTCAAGGCCATCGGGCATGGCGGCCAAATCTGCGGCAAGGGCACTGCCCTGAATGGCCGCATGCAACTGCTCTTCCGAGAAATCTTCACCCAGTGTGATGTTCTCCCGAATCGTAGTATTGAACAGGAACACATTCTGCTCAATGTAACTCATCTGTTGCTGGAGCTGAGCGGGTGTAACGGTGTGAATGTCCACATCGTCAAACGAAATCGTACCGGTATAGTCCGGCAGCCAGCCCAAAAGCAGCTTGAGCAGAGTGGATTTTCCGCAGCCGGAGGGGCCTGTCAGGGCATACTTTTTGCCCTTTTCAAAGCGGAAGGAGGCATCTTTCAGGATGGGCTTTTTCTCATCATAGCCGAAAGAAACTCTATCTACCGTAATGGAGGCTTTCAGCGGTGACATAGGAGCAACCTCTTCCGATTTGGAATCAGTATCGACCGTTGGCAGCTTGCCAAAGTAAGGCTTGCTGGCTGAGAGGGAGAGACGCAAACCGGCCAAACTGTTAAAGCCGTTTGCCACGCCTCCGATCAGATTGACACCACCGGCAAGTGTGCCTGTGGTGACAAGTCCCATGCTGGTCAGCACAGCAATCAGCACAAGCGAGCCGAGCTGAAGTGCGACGTTGATAAAGCCAATCAACGCCTCCATGTGAGATTTACCATAGCTCAGCTGGCAACTGGGCTTTTCAATGTCATCGCTGATCCTATTTCCCTGCTGGAGAAAGAGATTTCCTCTGCCAAAAAACTGGAGTACGTCAAAGCCTGTCAGAAGGTCCTTCAAATGGTTGATGGCGGCAGTCTGCTGCACACCGCAGCTTTGCCCCAGTAGTTCCAGCTTCTTCTGGAACAGTTTTGGGGAAAGCCAAAGAACAACTGCTGTGATCACGGAAAAAACAACCAGCGACCAATGCAAAAAGGCAAGTCCCAAAATGCTGAACACGATCTGCGCAATTCTGCCTACACAGCCGAAGAAGGGAATCCACGTAAGCTGTTCTAATTGCTTCATATCATTGGTCAGCCGGGCGAGATATTCTCCGGTGTCGGACTGATGAAAATCGGTATGGCTCTTGCGCAGGAAGGAGTGATACAGCCCATCTCGCACCGTATTGTTCAAAGCGCGAATTGTTTTGGCCTGACAATGCTCCTGTAAAGCAGTAAAAAGAAAATAGCCTCCCCAGCAGGTCAGATCAACTGCCGTCCAAAAGATAGTACTCCGCAGATCCAGCAATACCACGGCATCAAAAATCTTCATCAAGGCAAGCTGAATCAGAGCCTGAGCACCATAGGCGATGATGGCAAACAAGCAGGTGAGGGTACTGAGCCTCCATTGCTTTTTCAGATAGTGTATCATTGTTTCCTCCATGCGTATGTCAAAGAGCTTAGAATGCATTTCATCTGCTGTTTCTGTCTTTTATCACAAAAGATTTCAATTGACCATATCGTCTGGTGTAATAAAAAATTACATGGGACGACAGGTTTTCATAAGAGACGCTTGCACACATGTACAAAATCTAGTATATTACAATTATGGCAATACTAAAGTTTGGAGGGAGCTGCTAAATGCAGAATTACAAATTGGGGGAGTATATCCGCCAGCGGCGTTTGGATCTCGGGTTGACACAGGAGCAGGTCTGTGCAGGCATTTGTGAATCCGTTACATTGTCCAGATTTGAAAACGGAAAACAGACCCCCAGCCGAAATCGAATCAATGCGATTCTGCAGCGCCTTGGTCTGCCGGATGACCGATATTATGCGTTGGTAACACCGGAAGAACTGGAAATAGAAGCACTCAAGAAGGAAATTGTTTCCTGTAATGCGCTAAAGTGCGTTGAGGAGGGCTTTGACAAAATAAGTCGGCTTGAGAAAATTGCAAAGCCGGATGATCAAATCACACAACAGTTTATTCTTCGATCGAAAGTCCTTTTGGGAGGATTGGATAAAAGATATTCAAATGACGAACGGATTCAAATGTTGTTGCAAGCCATTCGGATGACCATACCGGATTTTCAACTGGACAAAATTGAAGACTTTCTCTTTACATTGGATGAAATGAAACTGGTCAATCAAATTGGAAATGCGTATTCTTTGAGCGGTGACAATGAAAAAGCAGCCGATATTTTCTATCGACTGCTTCAATATATAAGAAAGCATCTTCCGGAAACGGTTACTTCAAACAGGATGCTTCCCTTGGTTTTGTATAATTTTGCCAGATCGTTGGATTTGTCGCAAGAGTATGAGGAAGGCGCAAAGGTGGCAAGATACGGAAAAGAAGCATGTATAAAATATGGACATTATCAGGTGCTTCACTCGTGTTTGGAAATCGAAGCTGAATGCGACTTCTTTCTTGGAAAAAAGGAGGAGAGTGTCGAACGCTATCGGGAAGCTTTTTACATTTGCAAAGTCATGGGATATGAAGATGATTTGCAGATTATCCGCACAGAAGCAGAAAAGTATCTGAACATCTTATTTTGAATATCATGTAATGTCGTTCTGCGGTGTGGCGGCATCTGCGGATGGAGTAGGACATTCCGGTTTAGTCCTGTATGTAAACGGTGAATATCGGGATGACTCTGACATTGGCAAGCTGATGCACGACTTCAACTGTACCAGCGCCGATGATATGAATTTTGAGATCCTTGCCGAGAAGACCCGGTATCTGAAGGAAAATCCGAAGGGAGTGAGCGAAATGTGTAAAGTGATGGAAGATCTGCGAGATGAAAGCTATGCAGAAGGCCGTGCAGAAGGTCATGCAGAGGGTCGGGAAGAACAGGCTCAGATGACGGCGAAGAACCTCTATGAGCAGGGTCTGACGATAGAGCAGATTGCAAGAGCGATTGACTTCAGCATGGAGACAGTGGAAAAGTGGCTCACGCAGAAAGCCGGATAAGAGAATAACCGGAATGGCCAGTGTATTGTACGATTTGCGTATGATATGCTGGCTTTTTGTTTGGCGGAAGTCAGAGGTAGTCAGAAGTGGGGTGGGGGTGGTTGAAAATCTGGAGCCGGGGGTCATTCCGGCTGAAGGGAAGAGTTATCTGTTCTCCCCAGTCCAGGACAAAATATGGTGGCTGTTCAGAGAAAACACGTTGCCACAAAGAAAAAAGGCACCCGACGTTTAAATCGGATGCCCCATTTTGGTTGTTATGCAAAGTTTTTCCAGACGAGATTTCCCCAAGGCTGCATCTGCTTGAGGCGCTCCGGGTGGGTCAAAATCGCTATATCCGGCAGATGTCCAAATCGAATGCCACCCGGCATTACAACCCCCAATGTTAAAAAGCATGTGGTTTCGTTAGGTGGGCACTTATTTTCGTTTTAGAGTGAGGGTCAAGCTTGTGACAATTTGAAGAAATTGTTCCTTTTCGGAACGGTCTGCCACGATTTTAAGCATGACGATGCCGTAGAGTGTGGTGTAAAGAATAACTTCCAACCCGAACGTCAGGAAGGAACCAGCGCTCTCAGATACCAGAAAATGCTTGAGCAGGAGCGCCCCAGTGGTCAGCAAAAGTGTGGCGATGATAATGGGCAGAGTCTCCTTCCAGAATTTCCGGATGTCGAGACCGGCTCGTTTTTGAAAGTACCAGTTCATGATCAGGCCGCTGGTCAGGAACATCGAAATGCTAGTGGAAAGTGCGGCACCTACAATTCCAATCAATTTTGTAAACAAGACAGTTGTTACAATATTCAGGACAGCGCTCAGGAAATAAATCTTTGCACGAAAGCCATACTGTCCCTTGATCTGTAGAATGCAAAGCCCGAGATTCTGCGCAAGATCGATGGAAAATGGAAGCATGACGATGATTGCAACCCAATAGGCTTCTTCGTAGCCTTCTCCGACCCACAGCAGCAGAAATTCACGCCCGAAAACGATGAAGCCGGATAAAACCAGAAGGATGATGTAGAAGGTGATCCGTCCTATCCGGATGAACAAATCCGATACTTTCTGCAGACCGTTTTCTTCTTGATACAAGGCGCTGAGTTTTGGATAAAAAACACCGGAGACCTGTGTGCCGAACTGCATGTACATCATGTAAATTTGAGCGCCGACAGAATAAACGGCAACGACTGCGGTGTTGAACATTCGTCCCAGAATGACCTGATCTGTTTTCCAGAAGATCTGATCCGCAATGCTTCCAAGCAGGATGGCAGCAGAAAGCCCAAGGATATTTTTCACGATCCGGGAATCTTTGGGCTGTTTTGTGATCCGTATTTTTAGTTTTTGGGTCACATAGCCATACCGAATTCCAATGGTCAGGAGGTTCAGAAGGACGATCACCACCGAGACTGTGATTGCATATGGGATCCGGCTGACGCACAAAATGACCAGAAGCGGTTGGATGACCTGCATCAGGATGGATAATATACGCAAAAAGGTGTACTTCTCATGCCCGGTAAGCACAGTCAGATAAACCGAACCCTGCAAGGTGAAAGTCATATTTACGAACAGAAGGATCAGAATAGCAATGCTTTCGTTCAGCTCTGAGGTACTGAATGAACCTGCGTAGAAGCTCCGGAAGGCAAACACCACGGAAACTCCGACCAGATCCAGAATGATTGCCAGAAACCGATAGATGCTTCTTGCCATCGACAGGGTCACAGCGGCTTCTTCATGGTCGCTGCGCCCCAAGGCGTTGCAGTAGTTCCTTAGAATACCGGCCGACACACAGGACTCGAAAACAGTGACATACGAAAAGAATGAGCCGACGATCTGATACAATCCGTATTCACTTTGTCCGAGAAAGTGCAGGAGAACTGGGACGTAGATCATACTGACAACTACGCTCAGGAACACCTGTATATAGGATAATATTGCACCTTTTTTTCGTTCATTCATGGTTTAGTTATTATTGTTTGATGAATATTCTGATGCTTCTCTTCACTTTGCGAAGTATCGTCCACAGAGAAATATGATCGTTCTTTATTAATTGGAACGAGATGCTTTTTACGATAGTTTCTGTTCTCAAATAGTGATTTCTTCGCCAATTCGGGTATTTTTCTTCAACCCATTCACGTGTTTTTCGGAGCGCCTCTTTATTTCCATCAAAGCTTTCCAGAATACGGATAGAGTTATAAACCAATATATGCAAAATTGCCAGCCACTCTAGCTCGTCGTGGTATTCTGTTTGTATGGGTTCAGTCAGTTGCTGTAGTGCTGTATCAAATGCTCTCACGATGTCAAGCGCTGAATCCTTAGGCGGACTCTGCAATGTACTTCCGGGCCGCCTTACATAATGATATAAGCACTCACCAAGGGTATATTCTTCCCCAATTGCAGCCAGAATTGCTGTCGCAGATGCAAAGTCTTCTCCGATTTTTACTCCTTGTACTAAGTGAATCCCGCACTCACAAAGCGCCCTGCGCTCATAAATCTGCATACATAACGAATCGCTGTACAACAAACCGGTATGCGCACTCGCTTCACTGTATTCTTTGAGCCAACGATCATGCTTTTCCAGAAGAACTCCATTTGGTGAACGGACATCATAATTAAATGCCAACACTTTCGGATGATATTTTTTCAATAGAGCAATGATTTTATCCAATACAATCGTATCGACATAATCATCCGCATCCATAAAGAAGATATGCTGTCCATCTGAACGTTCAAGGCCATATTCCCGGGCTGAGTTTTGTCCGCCGTTTTCCTTTTTATAATATTGGATATCCAACGGGGAACTGTCAATCAACTTTTGGATTTTAGCGCTGAACTCCGGCTTTGAACCATCATCAACAGCAATGATTTCAACTTCATGTGCATGTGCACACTGTAAGGAAGCAAGGCACTTTGAAAAATATTCTTCAGGCGTATTATAAATTGGTATAATTATAGAAAGCGTTTTCATGGTTTCCTCGTATGTGGTTTTATGCCTCCAAAATATCCGCAATCCGCTCACAGGCATGGCCGTCGCCATAGGGATTGCTTGCCTTGCTCATAGCATCATACTCTGCCTTGTCCGACAGCAGACGACTGAATTCCTTGTAAATAGTTTCCTCTTCCGTACCAACCAACTTCAGTGTACCTGCGGCAATGCCTTCCGGGCGCTCGGTGGTGTCACGCATTACGAGAACCGGCTTACCCAGAGAAGGAGCCTCTTCCTGAATGCCACCGGAATCAGTCAGGATCAGATAGCTGCGGCTCAGGAAGTTGTGGAAGTCCAGCACGTCCAGTGGCTCGATGATATGGATACGATCATCGTCACCCAAATACTCCTGCGCAATTTCACGCACAACTGGGTTCATGTGAATGGGATAAATTGCCTTCACGTCCGGATGCTCGTCCATGACCCGGCGGATTGCTTTGAACATGTGCCGCATCGGTTCACCAAGGTTTTCACGGCGGTGTGCTGTAATCATGATCAGACGGCTGTCTTTCGCCCAATCCAGTTCGGGGTGTGTATAATCTGCCCGCACCGTTGTTTTCAGCGCGTCAATTGCAGTGTTGCCTGTGACATAGATGCTGTCCGGGTCTTTACCCTCCTTCAGAAGATTCTGCTTTGACAACTCTGTCGGAGCAAAATTATACTGGCTGATGATGGACACTGCCTGGCGGTTGAACTCTTCCGGGTAGGGGCTGTAAATGTTATAGGTGCGCAGTCCGGCTTCCACGTGTCCGACCGGAATCTGCAAGTAGAAGCAGGCCAGCGCTGTCACAAAGGTGGTAGATGTATCACCATGCACCAGTACGACATCCGGCTTTGCTTCTTCCAGAACGGTTTTGATTCGTTCCAGAATATTGACTGTTACATCAAACAGCGTCTGCTTGTCCTTCATGATGGAAAGATCGTAATCCGGTACAACAGAAAACGCTTCCAACACCTGATCCAACATCTGCCGGTGTTGGCCGGTCACGCATACAATCTTTTCAATGTTTTTGCGCTTCTTCAGCTCATTGACCAATGGGCACATCTTGATTGCTTCGGGGCGAGTACCGAAGACTAGCATTATTTTTTTCACAGCATGGAACTCCTTCCGATTAATACGTTTATTTTTTCTTTTTAACCCACGTTGCTGTTCGACAGATAGCACGGATTAGACCATTAAATTTTGTTTCTGCGACAAAAGCAGCTATATGAACTTGGAGTATATGCGGTATAAAAGGAAAATAATCAATTAATTTTCTGGAAAGTTCGGTCTGGTAAACTTCTTGCTCGGATCGCCACGAACCATTGAAATGATGAATCGTAAGGGTGTTTTTAGTGAGTTCTGTTTTACCTGTTTCAAAGCTTTTAGGACATAGATAATCTTGTGGGAGCAATGTAAAAGTGCGAATCGTCTGTTTCTGATTGTTTGGAATAAAGCCATATTTTAAACAGATATTTGTAATTCTGACTACATTTGTGGTTTGGTCCAATGAACTATCAGGCAACAGAAAGTGGGCTGTTTTATATTCATTCAGAAACTCTGTGAACATCGGATTGCCTTTTTCGCATGCCATCAGTCCAGTTGGAATAGAATGCTCAGTTTCAAAACCCGAAACTGCATGGTATTGCAGCAGACTGTCCAAAGGAGCAATCACTTCAACATCTGTATCCATGTAGATACCGCCTTCATGAACCATAGCATACAGTCGTGCAACATCACTGACAAATGCCCATTTCTTTGCCTCGTATGCCTCCCGGACATAATCGCAACAATTCAAATCAAAGTTACTCTCGTTCCACTCTTTGATCTCGTAGTCAGGGCAATATTTTTTCCACGAGGCGATACATTTTTGCGCCAGCTCCGGCAGAGGATTTCCACCGAACCAGCAGTAATGGATGACTTTAGGAATCATTTTGTTTTCCTTTCAATATTGTTTATTGCCATATTTTATACGGAACGACGACAATTGAATCTCGCATCAGATACAGTATAAAAAAGGCGGAAAATACGAGGATGACGTAGAAGTTGATGGATTTTATTCGGGTATATCTATGACTCAATAATTTGCCAAGCATTAGGACCATTAGCCCTTCGAAAAAGAGATTGGTTCTGCCCAAAGTGCTATTGATAATACTCAATGAGGAACAAGCAAATGCCAGCATAATAACACTGCCGACGATGATGTTTTCTTTTTCGGTGAGTTTTTTCCAGTTATTGTAGTAGGCTATATAGAAGATAAGGTATAGCGCAACCAAGAGAATGCCGCTTTTCCAGTTCCCGAATGGGCCGGTTACATAACTGCCGCCGTAGAGAACCTGGTACTTTTCTTTGGAGTGTTGGAGAATAAATGGGTAAAGGACGGGCAGTATTATTAAAGCCGCTGACATACACAAAATACCATCCCGTAAAAAAACAGAGGGTTTCCTGCAACGTTTCTGCCCATAAAATAGCATCATGACGGGAAGCGCAAAGAGAACAATTACGGTTGGATGGAAACCTATCGCAATAATCATTCCAATCACAAAGCCAATAGGAAATCTTTGAAAGCGTCCCTTATTGTATGGCATTTGAATAGAATAATTCTTTTCAAGGCTGCTATATGAAATCAGAGCAGTAACAATCGCTAGACTTTGCCGTATAATACAGAATGACTGAAGATATAGTCCGGCAAAATAAAACAATGAAAAAGTCAGAATCTTATCACAATGATTTACGTGCAGTGCAATCATAAGAAGCATTGCAAACAGGATGGCAGTTGCAATAAGAAAGCCGCGCTCCTTTAGGCCAAGAACATTCAAAAACTTGCAGTAAATTGCAAAGGTGTACTCTGAATTTGTGAAAGACTCTTTCCATGTTTCGATTCCATGAAGGTTGTACTCGATAATATAATTCACAACATCCGTTCCCACAGATTCGGCCCGAAAAGCTGATATAAGCAACAGCCCAATTGAAATCAGAGAATATCCGATATGGTGCGGCTTTTTCTTAAATAGAAGTACAAGCAAAACAGCTTCTATGCATATGTATATCGTCACAAATTTTACGTTGCTCCTTCGGATAGATTTATTTTCGTAGTTGCATGTATATTTTCATTGCGGACGACGTAATACGAAGCCCCAGTATGGCTGATGTTTTGCGTACAAAAAGTGTTTTCTGTGATTTTCCATATTCTAATACCCATTTATATTCTTTGAGAAATGGATATGAAGCTTTCTTTTCCAACGGTGTCAAACAACTATACTGCCAAACCATAATCGAATACTCATATGCAGCAAAACTCATGGCGTAGCTTTCTAATGTCCCAATTGCTTTTTTATGCAAAGTCAACTTTTCTGCAGACTCTGTCACAAATTTTCCCACGCCATCAAAAGACTTTTTCGTGATCTTATTTGTAATAGAATTGCTTCGTCCCTGACGATAATAATAAAAGTCGATGGGCAATGAATCAAATTGCTCTGCTTTTAGAATGCAGTCTCGCATAAATCCGAGATCTTCGCTGATTCTTCTATCTTTTGGAAAGTCTAGTTTATTCTGTGTGAGGAAGGCTCTTCTGAAAAGTTTTCCACATGCGCTTCCAGGATATTTGTTCATTTCAGAAAGATACTTTACTGCATTCAGCTTTCCTTTGCATAGCATTTCATGTGGTATTGGCACATCCAAAAGTTCTTTTCTCCCATTTGGGAAGAGCTTCCATGCATTCATAAAACAAATATCCGCACTGGATCCTTCGATCCATGACAATATCTTCTGAATGCTGTTATTTCCAATAAAGTCATCTGAATCGACAAATGTTATATATCGACCTGTTGCAAACCGCAGCCCTGTATTTCTTGCAGCAGAAAGTCCGCCGTTCTCCTGATGAACAACAATAAGCTCTTTGGATTGCGCCGCAAATTTATCGCATAGTTTTCCAGAGTCATCTGTCGATCCGTCATCAACAAGAATTACTTCAACCTCAGGTGTTGATTGATCTAGAATACTTTTTACGCATTGCTCCAAATAAGCCTCGACATTGTATACTGGGATGATAATGCTTAGAGCTTTTTTCTTCATACCGCACTCTTTTCTAACACAGTCGTATAGACTTTCCTCATGCATTCGCTGACATTCTTCACATCGAACTGCTCCAGCGCTTTTTTATTCTGGGCGCATTCCTGGTCAACCTGTACTCCATTTACAGCATTCTGCATCAACTGGCACAATGTACTTTCATCCGATGACTCAAACAGATACCGGCTGTCTGGCAGCAGGTCTACATTTCCACGGATGCGGCTTGCAATGCAGGGTAGGCCAGCAGCCATTGCTTCCATCAAAGCCACTGGCAGTCCTTCCTGTTTGGATGGAAATACAAAAGCATCCGCACATTTCAGCAGTTCATAGATGTCATTCCGGAAGCCAAGCAAATGCGCTCTGTCCGATATCCCAAGTTCTTTAATCAAGGCAGTTAAGTGCTCCTTTTCTCTGCCACTACCACAAATTAAAAGTTGTGCCCCCGAAATGTTTGATTTTGCAAAAGCTCTGATCAAGAGCTCATGACCTTTCCGTGGAATCAATTCTCCCACAGTGAGGAACGCAAACGCATCCTCCGGGATGCCCAGTTCTTTTCGCTTTGTAGCTCGGTCCACCTGCATGGAAGAGATCTTCTTCACATCCACGCCGATTCCGGGTACATAGTACGCCTTGCCACGCAGGGGGAATTTCTGTGCGGCAGCGTAATCCTCCTGATTGATGGTGATCTGGGCATCGGTATAGCGGGCCAAAAAAGTCTCGGCGGTCTGGTAGATCAGCCGGTTTTTCAATGGACAGCCTTTGTAGAAGTGGAAACCATGGGCTGTATAGAGTACCGGTGCCGTGTGTGCGGCATTGGCAGCCAGACGGCCAACAACGCCACCCATAGGGGTATGACAATGCACACCCGCAAAATGCTCTTTTTTTAGCAGTGATTTCAGCGCCCGATATGCGTTCAGGTTTTCTCTCAATCGCAAAGGTGAACGTTCAATCGGAATTGAGTGGCAGATCACACCGTGTTCCTTCAAGGTGTTTTCAGCGTCTGCACGCATAGTTTCGCCGTCAAAATACGTTGCACAATGGACCTCGTACCCAAGTTTCTGCAGAATCTGGATATCATTCAATTCAAACTGGACTAAAAAACGTCCATTGTGCGTTACAAAAAGTACCTTTTTCATATTTCCTCACATCATCGGCAATTTATTCTCGTCTGTGCATTCAACTTGCCTATTTTGCACCAGCTGACTTTCCCGCAGCAGCACAATACTTTCCTGCCGGAACTCCGGATCAACCTTTCCATCCACGACACCCTTCCGGCCCAGCACCACCAGAACGCTCTTCCAGATGACCTTCAAATCAAACTTCAGGCTGACATTCTGGACGTACTCACGGTCATAATAGACCTTATCGTAGATATCCACCGTATCCCGACCGTTGACCTGTGCCCAGCCGGTGATGCCCGGTGTCACTTGATATACACCGTACCATCGACGCAAAAAACGAATCTCACGCTCGGTATATACCAACGGGCGGGGGCCAATCAAGCTCATTTCCCCCTTGACCACATTCACAAATTGTGGAAGTTCATCAATACTGGTGTCTCTTAGAAAGCGCCCAAGTCTTGAAATATATATTTGTGGGTCGGCCAAGTCGCCTGTTGCCACATTTTTTGGTGCAGAGCTTTTCATTGTCCGGAATTTAATGATGTTGAAGCAATGTGCATTTTTTCCAACACGCTTCTGCAAAAAGAAAACAGGCTCATCAGGTGCACTGATTTTCTGTGCAATGCTCACGATCAAAAACAGCGGTGAAAGTATTACCAGAGCAATCCCCGCAAGAATCCGGTCGATGACAGAGCGCACCACAAGATAATGCTTTTGCTTATCCGTCATCCGAACATAATATTCACCAAAATCCACATGATACTTCGTTTCTTCTAAATTCACCATTTTTCCTCACACGTTTTTATTCCGCTTATATAATAAGGAAGATTCCTGTGCAACAATTTTTACCAATTGAGTTCCTGTCTGTATTTTGAAGATGTGCTCACTGGGAGACAGTCAAAAATGACCGCATCCGAGTGGTTCTCTGTGAGTTTTAACGCAATATTGACTCTTACCGGTGCTGGCCGGATAAATGACAGTGGTCTTGCCATACTGCTTCTATCGGCTCTATCGCCGCTGGGGAGGTCCTCTCATTATGCTCAAGACAGCCGCAATGCCACATGCGCACACTCCTGCCGCAATCAAGGAGTATCTTCCATTTGAATCGTTGAGGGCATAGTCTGATTTTTTCTGCGACATCGTGATTTATTTCAACCTGTAACTCCTGTCCGACCCTTTATAAAGCCTGCGTGTAATGCGCTCCAGCTCCTGTCTCATACGGTTCAGATCAGAGTGAACATATCGCTGCAGCGTAATCGTTGCATTGGAATGGCCTAACAGTTCGCTCAAGGTTTTGATATCACATCCAGCCTGCAGGCAGGTCGTAGCGAACGTATGACGCAGAACATGTGGGTGAATTTTTCGGATCCTGGCCTGATTCAGGTAACATTGGATGCTCTTGCGGTAACAGCGTGGTTCTACAGGCCGTTCCTCGTTCCCGGAGAGAAACCATGTGGTATCGCTGTATTTTCTGTGCAACTTGCGTAGAGTTCTCAGCAACGGCTTCGGAAGCGGAAGTTCACGGTTAGAATGCTGTGTTTTGGGGGTCTGGATCACAACTTTTGTATGACCATTCCCACAACAGATTCGACAGACAGTGCGCCGGATTATTACTGTGCCTTCATCAAAATCAAAATCCCCCCACTGCAGGCCGCAGACCTCCCCGATTCGCAATCCAAGTTCCATTTGCAGAAGCATCCCGATTTTACGGGTGGTTGGTTCTGACAAAAGAAATTCCCGGAGAGAATCCTGTTCTGTCCGGGTCAAGGGTTGTGGTTCTGGTTTCTGTGTGTGTGGCAGTTTGACGCATATCTCGATGGGCGGCATGAGGTGCAGATGTGCAGCATACTTGCAGATTCGCCGCAGCATCCCAAGACATTCCTGTGCCGAGGATGCGCCAAGTGGCTTGTGGCTCCGGTCTGTGGGCGATAGAATTTGAAGAAAAAGACGTTCCAGCAAAGAATCCGTCATACTTGAGACCGGCAGACTGCCTAAAACAGGAAGAAAATATTTGTGCAGAGTGTACTGATAATGAACATATGTGGATTCTTTGACACTCTGCCTGAGAGCCGTAAGCCAAAGCGCTGCCAGTTCTGAAAAATGCATCGACTTCCCGGAGAGCTGATAGAATCCGGACAGAGCTTTCTGCTTGATCAGTTCTTCCCGGACTTCGCTGTACGCATATCCATACAGGTACCCCCATACGGGTTTTCCTTCGGCGGTGCGCCCTTTGATATAACGCCCCTCCCAGCGGCCGTCCTTTCGCTTATGGATGTTTTCTCCTCGTTTTGCCATCTGAATGCCTCCCTTTACTTGACCCTTGTTTAACTCCTTGTGAGCAAAGAAACGCTTCCGCAATTTCCATAAATTGCATTTCTTGCCTAAAATCGGATAAAATTGCATTAGAATGTTGTTTTTTTCTCCGTCAATTTGGAATGATACAAGGTATTTCTATTGAAGTGCTGGTAAATTCATGATAAAATAAGGCGAGAATTGGTACAAGGCGAAAAATAAGAGGTATCTTCCATGATTCAAATGGAGGATACTCCTTGATTGCGATAGGAGGAGTATGAGGCTTTGTTGGATGCTGTTGAAATGCAGTGGAAAAAGCTTGACCCACGGCAGCATCAGGAAGGCTGATGAGAACCAAAGAAAACAATTGAAGGAGTTATTGGGGTACTATGTCAAAATTTCAGCACGATGTAATGCTAAAGTTCGTGAAAGTGATTGATCTGATTATGATCACGATTCCGTTTGCACTTTGTTGGGAGCTGTATTATTCGTATCAGGTCTATGCAAAGTTTGGTTGGAAGGGCAACTGGGCCATGATCGGTCTGTTTGCGGTGTTGTTCTTCCTGCTGGGAAAAGTCTACGATGCGTTCTGGATGTCTTTGCAGCGTATTTCGGAGTTGATTTATGGGCAAGTGCTGGCGGCAATGGCGACAGACGGCATCCTGTATATCGTGATCTGCCTGATGTCTCGACGGCTCTGCAATATTCTGCCGGGTACTGCGGCGATTGCCGGACAGGTCATGATGGCAACCCTGTGGGCAAGATGCGCCCATACCTGGTATTTCCGGACTTTTCCGCCTCAGCCCACCGCAGTGGTCTACGATGTCCGGCATGGTCTGGAAAAGCTCATCAATGAATACGGCCTTTCAAAAAAATACGATGTCAAGATGACATTGAATGTGGAAGAATGTCTGAGCGACCTGAGCCTGCTGGATGGAATGCAGAGTGTGTTCATCAGCGGTGTTCACAGCCATGAGCGCAATATCATCCTGAAATACTGTGTGGGACAGGGCATCAATGTGTTTGTGATCCCTCGTGTGGGCGATGTGATCATGAGCGGTTCACAGCCGATGCACATGTTCCATCTGCCGGTTCTGCGGGTGGGGCGCTATATGGCAAGCCCGGAGTATCTGTTTGTGAAACGGGCAATGGATATTGTGATCTCCCTGATTGCGCTGATCGTTCTCAGCCCGCTCTTTCTAATCACAGCCATTGCGGTGAAATCCGATGGTGGCCCCGCGTTCTATAAGCAGGTTCGTCTGACCAAAGATGGTAAGCAGTTTGAGATTCTGAAGTTCCGCTCGATGCGTGTGGATGCCGAAAAAGATGGTGTGGCTCGCCTTTCCACCGGCGATAAGGACGACCGCATCACCAAGGTGGGTCATATCATCCGTGCCTGCCGTTTGGATGAACTTCCTCAGTTGCTGAATATCCTCAAGGGTGACTTGTCTATCGTCGGCCCCCGCCCGGAGCGGCCTGAAATCGCAGCCCAGTACTGCGAAGAAATGCCGGAGTTTGCACTGCGGCTTCAGGCAAAGGCTGGCTTGACCGGTTACGCGCAGGTGTACGGCAAGTACAATACGACTCCTTACGATAAACTGCAGATGGATCTGATGTACATCGCCCATCCCAGCTTGATCGAGGATCTGAAGATCATGCTGGCAACCGTCAAGATCTTGTTTATGCCGGAGAGCACGGAAGGTGTGGCAGAAGGTGCGACCACGGCGATGGAACAGGAGACGAAGTGATGCAGAATGATTTTGGTCTGATCAGTATCATTATGGCAGCGTACAATGCTGAAAAAACGATTGAACAAGCGATCAACTCAGTCTTGAGCCAGACGTACCCTGATTTCGAACTTCTGGTTGTGAACGACTGTTCGACAGATAAAACCGCAATGTTGGCTGAAGCAATCGTGAAAAAAGATGATCGGGTTCGGTTGATTTCGAATGAGAAGAACAGCGGCGTTTCTTACACCCGGAAACATGGGCTGGAAGAAGCTAGCGGTGAGTGGGTCGCTATTCTTGACAGCGATGATGCGTGGGCACCGGAGAAACTGGAAAAGCAGATCAATCTTCAAAAGAAAACAAATGCAGACCTGCTGTTTACCGGATCGGCTTTCATGGATGCGGATGGAAAACCAATCGACTGGTATCTAGCTGCTCCTGCAGAAGTTACCTACCGGCAGCTGTTGAAACAGAATGTCTTATCTAATTCTTCTGCGCTTGTCCGTAAGGAGCTATATGCAAAGTACTATGCGGTAGGCGATGGAATGCATGAAGACTTTGCGCTGTGGCTCAATATCCTGAAAGATGGACGAAAGGCCTATGGTGTAGATGAGCCGCTGCTCATTTATAGAATTGCAAAATCATCGAAGTCGGGCAACAAGTTCAAGGCTGCAAAGATGAATTGGAATACATATCGGTATATCGGATTGAATCCGATAGAGGCCGCTTATTATGAGGGCTGGTACATGATAAAAAATGTGATTAAGTACACGAACCTAAAAATATCCGGGAGGGGGGGGGGTATGGAATGAGGTGATTTACATTGCTTCGTTTGATATTCTGATCGTCCCTGAGCAACTGCATGAAGAACAACTGGAGGCTGCATGATGGCTTCCAAGTATTCTGTATTGATGTCAGTTTATCACAAAGAGAAGCCAGAGTATTTGAAGCAAGCAATTGAGAGCATTCAAGCACAGGCACTCCTGACGGATGATTTTGTGCTGGTGTGCGATGGTCCATTGAATGATGCATTGGATGGAGTGATTTTTGCAAAGCAACAGGAGATGGGTACGGTACTGAATGTTGTTCGTCTCGCAAAGAACGGTGGACTTGGAAATGCACTCAATGAAGGCATCAAGTACTGTAAAAACGAGCTGATTGCTCGGATGGATAGCGATGATATTGCGTATCCGGATCGCTGTGAGAAACAGCTTTCCGTGTTTGACGAGCATCCGGAAGTGGGCATATGCTCCGGCATCGTAGAGGAGTTTACAACTGACCCCAATACTGTTGACGCAAAGCGAGTGCCGCCGGAGACGAATGTGGAAATCGTAGAGTTTGCAAAGAAGCGTAATCCGTTCAATCATCCCTGCGTAATGTACCGGAAGTCAGTGGTTAAAGCAGTCGGTTCGTATCAGGATTTCTATTTGCTGGAGGACTATTATCTTTGGCTGCGGATGCTGATGGCTGGATATCAAGGCTATAACATTCAGGAGCCGTTGTTGCATATGCGAGCCGGTTCAGAGATGTACAAGCGTCGGGCAGGCTGGAAGTATGCCGAAACGCAGATGAGGTTGTTCCGTTTTATGAGGGGCAGTGGATTCATTGGGAATGGTCAGTACATCAAAAGTTGTGTGATTCGCAGTGGATCAGCATTGGCTCCAAATTAGTTAAGGAAGTTTGTGTTTGAGAAAGTGCTGATGAACTATCGGCAGGTCACAGGATCTAGGTCAAATAAAAAGGGAAATGCGGCAAAAGAACGATGGAATACATACCGCAAGGCGTTGAATTTGAATCTGGCCACCAGTGCGTGGGCTTTTGTGAGATACGCAGTAAATGGCGTGATGAAGTACTATTTGTGAGCACTGCGTCGAATATGGCTGAGGAAATCAAATGAAGGTATTAATTATAAGTCAACCGGTTTTAAGCAAAACAAATAATATGGGAAAGACCTTGATGGGGTACTTTAGAGATTTTTCTCCAGACGATATATCTCAGCTATATTTGCACGAAGGTGTACCTGAAAATACAGATGTTTGTGAAAAATATTATTGCTTTTCAGATTCTGATGCAATGAAATCAATCCTGAATCATAAAATACAAGGAAAATCATTTACTAAGGAATCTGAGGTATTTAAAAAGAAAGATGCCGAAGAAGTAGCGGAAAAGGATGAAATTTATAAATTAGGAGCAGCGCATAAAGCGTGGATGCTCTTTGTACGAGATACGATCTGGAAACTGAGTTCGTGGAAGAACAGAGAACTTCTAAAATGGCTTGATCGGACTGGGGCGGATGTTATATTTTTTGCTCCTGGGGATGGGGCATTTATATATAGAATCGCTGATGAAATTGCGAGATATTTGAATAAGCCACTTATTATGGTTTGCATGGATGATTTCTTTATAAATAATCGCAATAAAAAAGAGATTCTTGGGGGAATAAGGCAAAAAAACTTTATGAGAGTCGTCAACAAGACAGCGAAAGATTGCGATATGATTTTTACAATTTGTGATGAGATGAATGATGCGTATGGCAAGCTTTTTGAAAAAAAATGTTTGACATTACATACTGTTGCAGAAAGGAAAAATGTGCAATTAGCTCAAACTGCAAGGCATGTTTCATATATAGGAAATTTGAAGTGTGGCCGGTACAAGACGTTAATTGATATAGGAAAAGCGCTTTCAGAGCTGCGAGATGAAAATGTCCCAAATGTTATTGATGTATACTCTGGAACAAGAGAATTTGACTGTATTGAACCGCTAAAAAAAGCACCAGGAATTAATTTTTGTGGAGAAATTTCGGCAGAAAGTGTATTGGAAGTTATGGCTAACAGTATGGCTGTTATTCATACAGAATCTTTTGAGCAGGAAATGATGGAGTTGGTTCGCTTCTCAGTCTCTACAAAAATCGCCGAGTCACTAATGTATGGCCCGTGCCTGATCGCTTATGGTCCAGAGGGAATCGCATCAATCGATTATCTGAAAGAAAATAATGCCGCATATGTGATTTCAAGGCCGGAAGATCTGGAAAAAGGTCTCGAGGAGATTCTGACAAATAAGGAATTACGGGAGCAGATTGTAAGAAATGCCAGAGCATTGGCGTTGAAAAATCATAACGCAGATGTAAACCCTCGAAAGGTTCGCAAATGGCTGCAAGAAGTAGTGGATAAGTCACAAAATGAAAATTCTACAAATTAATTGCGTATACGACTATGGAAGCACTGGAAAAATTACGAGAGATATCCATAAAAACATGCAGAAAAATGGATTTGACAGTGTTGTTTTATATGGACGTCGTCAGAAAGTACAGGAAGCAGGGGTTTATAAAACCTGTACAGAGTTCGAGGCGAAGGCATGGAATGTTCTGTCCCGGCTGACAGGTCATCCGTATGCTGTGACACCATTTGGAACACTGACACTGCTGCACCGATTGGAGCGGGAAAAACCGGATGTGGTGCATCTGCAGTGCATCAATGGTTACTTTGTGGATATCTATCGACTTTTAAATTATCTGAAAAAGAATCATATTCCAACCGTTTTAACGCTTCATGCTGAGTTTATGTATACCGGAAATTGCGGATATGCATTTGAATGCAATGAATGGAAGACTGGTTGTCATAATTGCCCAAATCAAAAAGAAGCAATCAATTCCACCAGAAAAGGAGCAGCTGCGTGGAACTGGAAGAAGATGAAAGAAGCATTTGAAGGGTTTGATGATCTGATCCTTTGTCCGGTTTCGAATTGGGTGGGAGAGCGAGCGACACAGTCGCCGGTACTGAAGCAGTATCCAATCCGCACCGTATTAAATGGAATTGACACAGATATATTTCATTATCGAGAAAAAGAAGCGCTGGTTCTTCGAGAGAAACTAAATGTTGGCGACCGCAAGATGATCCTTCATGTAACGGCAAGCTATACCGACCCTGTAAAAGGCGGAAAGTTTATCACGGAATTGTCCCAACGGTTGGATTCCGAAAAGTACGTGGTTGTAGTTGTGGACGGATTGAATAACCCTCCCCCAAAAGACTTTTGTGGTATCTACTATGGTCGTGCAAATGGACAGGAGGAGCTTGCGGCGTTCTATTCTGCAGCTGATGTGATGGTATTGACAAGCTATCGTGAATGCCTTCCGACCACATGTCTGGAGTCACTTTGCTGTGGTACAGAAATTGTCAGTTTCTATTTTCATGGAGATGAAGGCGAAGGAAGCTTCCCAGAAAAATACGTGCATTTTATTCCACACGGTGATATGGAACAGCTTACTGACACTGTGAAAAATGTATCTGATCATCCTGAAGAAAAGAAAATTTGTTGTGAAGCTGGTCAAAAAATATTTTCTCAAAAAGTAATGGTGGAAAATTATGAGAAAATATACAAAAAGATTTTGGAGCAGAGTACGGATTAAAATATGATTCCTTATTATGGATTGATTTTATGGACAGGAATCCTTTATGGCGGGATAAAACACGTCCGACTGAAAGATAAAAAGAAGACTTTTGTCTGTCTGGCTTTTTTGTCAACCGTGTTACTGCAGAGTCTCCGTGCGGAATATGTCGGTGGAGATATGGTACAGTATCTTCGGGGATATACAGCCAGTGCCCGGGGCGGATGGCTCGATCCCGTTTTTAACTTTGAGCTGATTTTTCGTATCCTGATTCATACACTGGCTGTATTTCATGTGCCAAGGCAGGGGTTTATTGCTATCATGTCTGTGCTATGTCAGGCCCCAGTTTTCTACTTCTTTTACAAAAGAGCAAAAAATCCGTGCTTGAGCATCTTGATCTATTTTACATTCGGCTTGTTTACGTTTTCCTTCTCAGGAATCCGGCAGATGATTGCAATAGGTCTGTTTTTGCTGGCTGTACTCCAAGCGGAGGATGAGCAGTGGCTCAAATTTACAGCATTGATTCTTTTGGCAGCAATGTTCCATAAGTCTGCGCTGATTGGGATAGTTGTATGGCCGCTTTCAAAAATCAAAGTCAAAAATCATATCGTTCATTTTTTGATGCTTGGAGCATTTATAGTTGAGATTTTCATGGCACCGGCCATTATACAAGTCGCTGCGACACTGTTTGGCAGCTATAATACGATCCAGTTTACAGGAGCATACGCCTGTTTCTTATTGTATGCTCTGATCTGGTTTATGAGCTCCCTTCTTATTCGATGTGATGCCCCGTGGAACCTGTATATAAATTGTATGTATCTAGCTGCGGCAATCCAATGCTTGGGCCTTTATCATATGAATATTGGCCGGGTGGGGTATTACTTTGCTTTCTTTGAATGCCTTTTGATTCCTGAAATGATTGAAAAAACAACCCGATCGAGAGAATTGAAACTTATGCTTTACGTTGGATGTGTGGCGTTCTGCCTGCTGTACTTCTACAAGAATACAGGCTGGGGATATCTGGGAGTCAGTCCGTATGTTCTGTTCTGGAAATGAAAGCAGAAGAAAGGGATAAGACAGTGAAAATTACATTTATATCAAATTTCCTTGGCCCGCATCAGCTTCCATTCTGTAAGGCAATGGTGAATCGTTTGGGCGAGGATTTCAAATTTGTTGCCACTGAGCCGATGACGGAGGAACGCATCAAATTAGGCTGGAGTCTGGATAAAGATACATACCCATTTGAGATAAAAGCAAATGAAAGCAATGAGCTGCAGAAAAAAGCTGAACAACTGGCTATTGAAAGCGATGTTGTGATCATTGGAAGTGCGCCGGATTCCTATATTATCCCACGTCTGAAAAGGAATAAACTGACTTTCAAATACAGTGAGCGCCCATTGAAGAAGGGCATCCATTGGAACAACCTTGCGCATATCATTTGCGGGATGTGGCTTCATCACGGACGATTCCAGTCCAAACCGCTTTATATGCTGGCAGCAAGTGCCTATACTGCAGACGATTATGCTCGTTTTGGCTGTTATCGTGGAAAATGCTACAAATGGGGATATTTTCCGGAGGCAAAAAAATATGATCCGGATGAGCTGATGAAAGGAAAACTGTCGGCTGCATCAGATGGTCTGAAGCGCCCGTGCGTTTCCATCCTGTGGGCGGGAAGATTGATCGGATGGAAACACCCGGATGCTTCCATTCGGCTGGCGGAGTCTCTCAAGGAAAAAGGTTATTCTTTCAAAATGACCCTTATTGGTACGGGTGAAATGGAAGAACAGCTCCATAACATGATTAGAGATAAGAGCCTGGAAGACTGCGTGGAAATGCCTGGCGCTATGAAGGCGAGTGAAGTCCGTTCCTATATGGAAAAAGCCGATATTTACCTCTTCACCAGTGATTTCAATGAAGGCTGGGGCGCGGTTCTGAATGAATCTATGAACAGCGGCTGCGCAGTTGTGGCAAGCCATGCGATTGGATCGGTTCCGTTTTTGATCAAGGACGAAGAGAATGGTCTGATCTATGAAAACGGAAACCAAAAGCAGCTTGAACAACAGGTTTGTAGATTGATGGATGATGCCGAGTATCGCATGAAGCTTGGATTGAATGCTTACCATACAATAGCAGATTTGTGGAATGCAGATGTGGCGGCAGAAAGACTGATTGATTTGTGCGAAAATATAATATTTGCCAAGAAAACTAAAAGTCCATATGAAAATGGAATCTGCAGCGAAGCGAAGGTGATGGAAAATGATTGGTTCGGTAAATGATTCGCTTGTAAGCATTATTGTGCCGATTTATAATGCGGAAAAATATTTGGATAGTTGTATTCAGTCTGTGCTGAGACAAACATATACAAACTGGGAATTGATTTTGATTGATGATGGGAGCACAGATAAATCAGGGCGAATAGCGGAAGAATATGGATTTGCTGATGAACGGATAACAGTTTTTCATCAGAAAAATTTGGGGGTTTCATTGGCTCGAAATCAAGGAATTGATGAAGCAACTGGAAATTATGTTGTATTTCTCGATGCGGATGATGAGCTTATTGAAGACTGCTTGGCAAAGACGGTAAACATTGCAGAAGAGACGAATGCGGATGTTGTTGCTGGAAGAAGTTGTGAGAATCAGGAACTTTTTCAAGACAGAATAATTTGGACTGGTGCAGAAGCTCTTGAAAATTCTCTAAAAGATCACTTGTTTACGTATTCCGTATGTGCAAAATTGATTCGGAGAGAATTTATTGGAAAAACTCGGTTTACTCCAGATATAAGAATAAATGAAGATAGTTATTTTGTATTTCAACTTCTCTGTAAACAAAATGTTTTTGTTTTGACAAACGATGTGATTTATTTTTATCGGGCGAATTCGGAAAGTTCATCTAGGACGGTTTTTTCTGAAAAATATTTTGATATTTTGAAAGTGTCTGATTTGAAGTACAAGAAAATTGAAGAACAATTTCCCCAAATGCATGACCTTGCTAAGAATATGCTGCTGAAGGCAAGAATGAATGTGCTTAGGATTTTGGCTGTTCGTACAAGAGACGAATACCGAGATGTAGAAAAAAAACTCTTGGAATATATTCTTGATAATAAAGAAGATTATATTCCATCGAGTAAGGAGTGCAATCAATGGATGTTTATTTTGTCACATCATCTTTTCTATGTGTATAAGTTTGCACATTACATCGTGAAATGATTGCTTAGAGATAAAATTAATGAAAAAAATAAAAAATATTTTTAAAAATAAAGTGACGAGAAATGCTAGCTGGATGATTATTGGTCGGATTTACCAGATGAGTCTGTCCTTTGTTGTCAGCATGCTTACTGCACGCTATCTTGGACCATCAAATTATGGCTTGATTAATTATGCATCATCGTTCACATCTTTTTTTTCGACATTTTGTGTACTTGGAATCAATTCGGTAATTGTTAAAAATTTCATTGATCATCCAAATGAAGAGGGAAAAACGACAGGATCAGCTATTGGCGTTCGGATGATATCAAGTATCTGTTCAGTTGTTCTTATTATGGTTGCAACACTTTTTCTGGATCGAGAAGAAAGGACAACACATTTAGTAGTATTGTTGCTGGGGTTGGGAGCAATTCCACAGGTTTTTGATACCTTGAACTACTGGTTCCAAGCAAAACTTGAATCAAAATATGCTGCGATAGCATCCGCAATTGGATACACGGTGATGATGGGTTATAAAATCTCATTGCTTGTGTTTCAAAAGAATGTGGTGTGGTTTGCAGCAGCGTCTTCAATCGAATATCTAGTGGTTGCAGTATGCCTTTATTACAATTATAGAAGGCATGGAGGACCATCTCTTTCGTTTTCGTGGAGAAAAGTAAAAGAATTGTTGAATAGTAGCCATCATTTTATTTTGGTTTCACTGATGGTATCGATTTATGGAAGTACCGACAAACTGATGCTAAAGCAAATGATGGATGAGACAGAAGTTGGATTTTATTCAACAGCGGTTACTGTATGTGGTCTATGGTGTTTTATTCTGGCAGCAATCAATGACTCAATGTATCCGGTGATATTGGAGGCATTTGAATCGGATATAAAGCTTTTTGAACGAAAGTGCAGGCAATTATATGCGATTGTGTTTTATACTTCTGCTGGAGTTTCAATATTGTATACAATGTTTGCAAAATACATCATTTTGATATTGTATGGAGAAGCGTATCTGCCAGCAATTACCCCTATGAGAATTGTTACATGGTACATTGCATTTTCTTATTTGGGAGATGCGAGAAATGTTTGGGTTATAAGTTATGACTGTCAAAAATATCTGAAATATCTATATATCGGGTCGGCAATAACAAATGTTGTAATGAACTATTTTCTGATTCCATTGTTTGGAGCTTCTGGTGCTGCGTTCGCATCAGTAGTAACACAAATTTCAACAATCATGATTTTTCCACTGTTTATTCGCAAAATGCGACCAAATGTGAAACTTATGCTTGATGCAATTTGCTTGAAAGATGTGTTTTGACTGCACATAGGAGGAAATAAAAATGTCTGCATTTAATAACGCAACCCTTATGATCACTGGTGGTACCGGTTCTTTCGGCTCCACCGTGCTGAAGCACTTTCTGGATTCTGATCTCAAGGAAATCCGCATCTTCTCCCGCGATGAGAAGAAGCAGGACGATATGCGCCATGAGCTTCAGGCAAAACACCCGGAAGCAGCCAAGAAGGTCAAGTTCTACATCGGTGATGTCCGCAACCCGCAGTCCATCAAGGACGCTATGCCCGGTGTTGACTACATCTTCCATGCTGCTGCTTTGAAGCAGGTTCCGTCCTGTGAGTTTTTTCCGATGCAGGCTGTTCAGACCAATATCATCGGCACAGACAATGTTCTGCATGCTGCTATCGATGCCGGTGTCAAGCGTGTTGTCTGTCTGTCTACGGATAAGGCGGCTTATCCTATCAATGCCATGGGTATCTCCAAGGCTATGATGGAGCATGTTATCTTTGCAAATGCCCGTGTGGCGGCTGAGCGTGGCGGTACGACCATCTGCTGCACTCGTTATGGTAACGTTATGTGCTCTCGCGGCAGTGTCATCCCACTGTTTATCGACCAGATCAAGGCGGGCAATCCCATCACCATCACGGATCCGAATATGACCCGTTTCCTGATGAATCTGGACGAGGCTGTAGATCTGGTCATGTTCGCCTTCCAGCACGGAAATCCCGGTGACCTGTTCATCCAAAAGTCTGATGCTTCCACTATTGGTGATCTGGCAAAGGCTGTTCAGCAGCTGTTTGGTGACACTGGCACGAACATCATTGGTACCCGTCATGGTGAGAAGCTGTTCGAGACCCTGATGACCCGCGAGGAGCGTCTGCGCAGTGAGGACATGGGGCACTACTTCCGTGTCGCCGCTGACAATCGTGACCTGAACTACGATAAGTTCGTGGTCAAGGGCGAGGTCCACACCATGGCCGATGAGTCTTACACCAGCCACAACACCACCCGGCTGGATGTGGAAGGTACCGTTAAGAAAATTATGACCACTGAGTATGTGCAGAATGCATTGAAAGAAGATAAGTAAAATTAGTCTGTAAAGAGGAACAACTGGCATGAATTTGATTTGCATTCCGTTTGCCTATGAAGAAAATATGAATTCAGGGGTCAATGTCTCTATAAAGGGAAAAGGCAAAATCGAAATATATTTAAAGAATGCTTGTGTGGCATTGATTTCGGCTAAATATTACAATCCGGATTCGGATGTTGCGCTAGTTACAAACTTTGGCAGATGGAATATTCCTGAAGAATTTCTGTCTATTTTTGATAAATGGGAGATTAAAGTGATGGAAATCCCATTTGACCAGTTTAGATTTCAAGGTAGTTATACATGGGCGCTTGCATTTTATAAGCTTTGCGTCCTAAAAAAGCTCTCTTGTATGAAGTATGAGTCAATTTGCTACATGGACACCGATGTCTACATTCAGGGAAGTTTTGATGCTATTTGGACAGAATGCAGGCAGAATATCATGCTATATGATATCAATCATGGCCTGAACACACGGGATTATGTTCTGCTGTGTGATGAGATTGAGAGTTACTGCGGACAAAGGAAACTGATTACACATTATGGCGGAGAATTTTTTGCAGCATCTGCAGAGAATGCAAAAGCTTTTGTTGACACATGCGAGCAGGTCTATTATGAAATGCTCCAGAAAAATTTTATAACAACGAAAGGTGATGAGTTTATTTTATCTCTTGCAGCGAATGAGATGAGGGAAAGCATTAAGAATGCAGGAGCGTATATTTATCGTTTTTGGACTGGTGCAGGATTCAGGCTGATTTCAACTTGTTATGAATATAATCGAATCACAATTCTACATCTTCCGGCAGAAAAAGAACAAGGAATGCTGAAAATATATGATAAATACATAAAAATCGGAAAGATTCCAGTCGATGAAAAAGTTTGGAAAACTTTTCGACTTAATAGAATTCCATTTCTCGATAAGATAAAAAAGATGCTTAGAAACACTATTATGAAGAAATAATTTCACATGAAAAAGAAACTGTTGATCGTCGGTGCTGGTGGTTTTGGACGCATGGTGGCCGAGCAGGCAATGCTCCAGTATGACTGCGCTTTTGTGGACGATGGACAACCTGTTGGGACTGGGGTTTGTGGTACTCCTGTTGTTGGTGAGATTGCGAATTTGCCTGAGTTGCGCAAGAGTTATGGTTTGCTCGTGGTTGGCATTGGTAATAACAACTTCCGGGTGCAGGTATATGAGAAAGCTGCGGCAATGGGCTATACTTTCCCGAATATCATTGCACCCAGTGCCTACGTTAGCCCCTACGCCAAACTTGGTAATGGGTGTGTCATTTTGCAGAATGCCTGTGTTCAGAATGGTGCAGTCGTGGGCAATGGCGTGTTGCTGAATGCGGGTACAGAAATCCATTGTGATGCAATCGTGGAAGATTATGCGCTCATTTATGCAAATAGCGTCGTTCGCACTGGTGCAAAAGTTGGCAAGTATGCTCGTATCGGTAGCAATGTGACGGTTTGCAATTCTGCAGTCGTGCCAGATGGAGCAGATGTTCCGGATTGCACAGCGGTACGCCCGGAGGTGAGAAAATGAACATTCTGGTGACAGGTGCCAAGGGCATGGTGGGAACCGCCCTTGTGAACAACCTGAAAAATATCCGAGACGGAAAAAACAAGACCCGCAAAGAACTGCATATTGATGAAATCTATGAATACGACCTGAATTCGACCCCGGCAGAACTGGACGAATACTGCCAGAAGGCAGACTTTGTGTTCAATCTGGCAGGGGTGAATCGCCCGGAAAACCCGGAAGATTTCATGAAGGGCAACTTTGGCTTTGCCTTTGACCTGTTGAACTGCCTGAAAAAGCACAACAATAAGGCCACCATCATGCTGTCTTCGTCCATTCAGGCAACTTTGGCCGGACGCTTTGGCAACAGCGAGTATGGCCGCAGCAAGAAGGCGGGTGAAGAGCTGTTCTTCGATTATGCCCAAGAAACTGGTGCAAAAGTGGCGGTCTATCGTTTTCCGAATCTAATGGGACACAGCCGCCCCAAGTACAACAGTGCCGTCAGTACCTTCTGCTGGGCGGTTGCCAATGACGAACCCTTCACTGTCAACGACCGTAGCACCGAGCTGGAGCTGCTGTACATCGATGACTTGGTAGAAGGGATGTTTGACCTGCTGGAAGGCAAGGAGCAGCACTGCGAATTTGATGGTGTGGAAACGGTTCTCAAAGCGGATGGCCGTTACTGCTGCGTCCCCGTGACACATAAGGTCACACTGGGCGAAATTGTGGATCTGCTACAGGAATTCAAGGCGCAGCCAACGACTCTGATGATGCCCAAGATGCCAGATGGCTCCTTTGCCAAGAAGCTGTACTCCCTGTATCTGACCTACCTGCCGACTGACAAGTTCAAGTATGCTTTGAAGATGAACGTGGACAGCCGTGGTTCCTTCACTGAACTGGTGCATACCGCCGACTGCGGACAGGTGAGCATCAACATCAGCCGCCCGGGCATTACCAAGGGGCAGCACTGGCATAACTCCAAGTGGGAGCTATTCATTGTGGTGGCTGGGCATGGTCTGATCCAGGAACGGAACATCAATACTGGCGAAACGGTGGAGTTTGAGGTTTCTGGGGACAAGATCGAGGCTGTCCACATGATTCCCGGCTGGACGCACAATATCATTAACCTGTCTGAGACGGAAAATCTGGTCACGGTCATGACCTGTAACGAGATCTTTGACCCGAAGCACCCGGACACCTTCTTTGAGCCGGTGTGAGAGGAGAAAAATAATGGCTGACTATAGCAATGTTTCTTTTAAGAATAATGGCAAGCTGAAACTGCTCATCATTGTTGGTACCCGCCCTGAAATCATCCGCCTGGCAGCGGTCATCAACAAGACTCGGAAATACTTTGATGTAATTCTGGCCCATACTGGTCAGAACTACGACTATAACCTGAACGGCGTGTTCTTCCACGATTTACAGCTGGCAGATCCGGAAGTATATATGAATGCCGTGGGTGCAGACCTGGGTGAGACGATGGGCAATATCATCTCCGAAAGCTATAAGCTGATGGTTGCTATCCAGCCAGACGCCGTACTGGTGCTGGGCGATACCAACAGCTGCCTGTCTGTCATCGGTGCAAAGCGGCTGCATATTCCCATCTTCCACATGGAAGCCGGTAACCGTTGTAAAGATGAGTGCCTGCCTGAAGAGACCAACCGCCGCATCGTCGATATCATTTCCGACGTGAACATGGCCTATTCTGAGCATGCCCGCCGCTATCTGGCTGATACTGGTTTGCCCAAAGAGCGTACCTATGTGACGGGTTCGCCCATGGCTGAAGTGCTGCATCAGAATCTGGCCAAGATCGAGGCATCCGATATCCACGCCCGTCTGGGACTGGAAAAGGGTAAATATATTCTGCTTTCTGCCCATCGTGAGGAGAATATTGACACCGAGAAAAACTTTAATTCGCTGTTCACTGCAATCAATAAAATGGCAGAAAAGTACGATATGCCGATTCTGTACTCCTGCCATCCCCGCAGCCGAAAGCGTCTGGAACAGAGTGGTTTCCAGCTGGACAAGCGTGTGATCCAGCATGAGCCTTTGGGCTTCCATGACTACAACTGCCTGCAGATGAATGCCTTCTGTGTGGTATCCGATAGTGGAACGTTGCCGGAGGAGAGTAGCTTCTTCACCAGCGTAGGGCACCCGTTCCCGGCGGTGTGTATTCGTACCAGTACTGAGCGCCCGGAAGCACTGGATAAGGGGGATTTCATCCTTGCCGGTATTGACGGTGACCATCTGCTGCAGGCTGTGGATGTGGCGGTCGAGATGAACCGGAATCGTGATTTGGGCATTCCTGTACCGGACTATGTGGATGAGAACGTGTCTGATAAAGTCGTGAAAATCATCCAGAGCTATACTGGCGTGGTCAATAAAATGGTGTGGAGAAAATATTAATAGAGGCTGATTTGATGTACGCAAGCCATGATCTAGGGTGAAGAAGTAAGAAAAGTTTTATATCAAGCAATAATCCCCACCCCTCCCCACACCTACCGCCAAACTCACTCCGGCGAAATTTTGATGTGCGCAGCACCCGGAAATAGGGTAGGGGAACCACCCGAGATTACTCTTCCTGTTGCAGAAAACCGTGCAGTTTCCATCTATCCGAAATTATGGATCCTGAACTCTCGTTTATCATGGCTAATGAAAAAAGTCCCGATTATAGTTCCGCAAAAAAGTGCGACAAAATGCGACAACTCGAAAATGCATGAGGGGCTGCTACAGGGCGGAGTAACGCAAAAAATGCCGTAAAATCGTGTGTTTCGCAACAGTTCGGAGCACAAAAGTCCATCAAAGTAAGCTTTTTAATCAGAGGGACAGGGATTCGAGTTCACTCAGACAATCAGGCCCCGGGTGGTGGCTTTGAACGACAACACGGTTTGCGGAACAAAGTGATAGACCATCTGACAGAGATTTTCAAGCATTGAAAATCATGGTGATAAAGTGGATTTTTGTTACAAATCAATAAAAACGTTGAGGAAAAAATTCTTCTGTGGTAAAATAATTAAAAAGATGCTGCGAAATTGCGGAGGGAGGATCTGTGCTGTATGCACCGGCTCCATAAACGCCTTACAGGTGCAGCCAACAGTTCCATAGAAATCATCATTGCTTGGAGTTTTGCAGATGCGTAAGAGACTGTTTGTTAGAAACTGGATCCGAAGGCTTCTAAGGTACCTTTGTATTCCGGTTGGGTTCTTCCTGGTCGTGGTTCCTCTGTATAGCCTGATGATCCGCCAGACGATCCAAGCGCAGTCCTCCAGCGCGATGGAAATGCTGGCGATCGGCACCACCCAGTTGGAGCGATGCCTGAGCAACATCCGCAGTACAACGAACAAATTGTTCAGCGAAACGGAGTATACTCTGCTTGCCAGCAGTTATGATAACAGTATTCTGGGAGATTATCAGACACTGACGAGAGCCAGCAAATCGTTACAGGATAAGACCTACGATTCCTCTGTGATCACATACAGCTATATTACATTTGAGCGGAATGGCATCATATTGGATGACCGGAGCGCGTATGAAAGCCATAGCAATTTTTACCCGGGAGCACTTGAGTATGAGGATGTGTCTCAGGAGGAATGGGATGCGCAGAATCAGATCGATGTAACGACGATAAAGCCCGCCCATGTTGTCAAACTGATGCATTCCAGCTATGGCAATTCATATACCACGGTATACCAGCCCTATGTGAACACGGCGGGCCGCCTTTGCGGCGCAATGACGGTGCTGATCAAGGAAAAAGATGTCGTTTCAATGTTCCTTTCGCAGCAGCAATGGCGCAAGGAAGGGCTTTTCTGCCTGATCTCCGATGACGGAACGATCCTGGCGGGAAATAACTATGACGGAACGACATTTTCCCTGGCGAGTGATGATACGGGTTGGGAGACCTATCAGGGAAAGCGCTATCTGATGGCAACGCGATATGTGGCATCTCTGAATGCAACGGCGGTCATTGGAATGCCGCCGTCGCTCTACGAAGCGGGTCTGTTGGCAGTACAGCGTGCAATTTGTCTGTATCTGATCGTGGGCGTTCTGGGCTGTGTATTGATCAGCGTCTGCATGACGCTGGAGGATATGAACAGCCTGCGTCCGATGCTGGATACGCTGGACGAATCGGATCTGGCATCGCGGAAAGTGCTGAATGAGATCTTTCTCCGAAATGTGAACAGTCAGCATAAACTGGCACAGGAACTGGAGCATTCACGCAGCGAGCTGGAACACGGCAAAATGGAAATTTTGCTGCGCACAGGGTCTGTGAGTCAGGAAACCCTTCAGCAGCTGACGGATGCGGTGCAGCTGAAAGCCTATAACTTCCTGCTGCTGATCCCATCTCTTCAGGAAAACGCCGAGTGCTCACTGAAAGAAGAGCTGCGTACTGTGGTGGTGTCAGAGCAGATCCGTCAAATTTACGGGCAGAGATTTTATGTACAGGCAACGGCAGATGACCTGATCCTGGTGATCCTGACGCAGGAAACGGATGACGCAGAGGAACTGCGGGAGATGTGTTTCCGCACAGAGCGGCTGTATGATGCGCTGCATTTGACGACCCCCCTGATATTGAGCGATCCTTTTGAGAAAATGGAGCAGTTGTCAGATATTTACTGGAAGGCCCGCAACGTAGCGGCCTATGCAGATCCGACACAGAAGATCTGCTATTTGGGGAACAGCAATGCGCAGCGCGGTACCACGGTCAATGCAACCAATGCAGCGCGGCTTCGGGAGTATCTGCTTTCCGGATGTACGGAAGAGGCGGTTTCACTTCTGAGTGAACTGTTCTCGGTGGATAATCTGGACCCGGAAAACTTTAAGCAGGATTTTTACACGGCAGGCGGCATTCTGCTGAACACGGCAGAAAGGGTACGCTGTCCGGATATCGCCTATCTGTGCAGTTATGACTCAAAACTGACTGCCCGCCAGATGCTGAGCCGGCTGCAGGACTGCTGTGTGGAGATCTGCAGCCATGTGCAATTCCTGAAGCATAGCCACAATGATGCGCTTCAAAAGAATATTCTGGACTGGCTGGCACAGAATTTCCAGAATCCGGAGATCAATGCGGCGATGACGGCAGAGCAGTTCAAGATCTCTAAAAAGTATCTTTCGCAATTCCTGAAGGAGCAAACCGGAAAGAGCTATACAGAGTATGTGGAAGAATTGCGTCTGGATCATGCGATGCAGCTGCTGAGAACGACAGATCTGAATATTACGGATATTGCAGAACAGTGCGGTTTCTCCACAGCGAATACATTCTATAAGGCATTCCGGCGGAAGTATCAGCTCTCGCCTTCTGCTGTTCGCAAGGGAGACAACTGATTTCAGCGCAGAAAAAACGAACGATGTCAGCCCATTCGGACAGACATCGTTCGTTTCTTTTTACAGGTGGGTTCAGGAATGGATGCTTATGGTCACGGTGCAGGGAGCATCCAATGCAAAGGTCAGCTCAAGCAGCCCATCGTGGCGTGTGGTCACGGTGCAGGGCACAGAGGCTGTAACAGCTTTGGGGCCCGGCTGCAGAACAGCCAGAACAGTGCTGCGGCCCGCTGCGGTAAAATCCAGTGTGGCATCTAAGGCGCTGTTGTCCGGTGCCCAATCCGTATGCCGGACAAAGGCATCAAAACCGGTCGTGAGGGTGCCGGGGCGGTAGTAAGCGGAAAACCACTGTACAATGGGAGAAGAAAGCCCGCTGAACTGATGCCAGCCGGCACCACGGCGGCTCTCGATCATAAAGTGTTCAAAACAACAGTAGCTTTCGGCACACTCGTTCTGCCACAGGGTAAGAGCGGTGTCGGCAATGCGGTAAGCAAAATCGGCAAGGCCCGCATCCAGTGCAGATTTGAAGAACATCCACTGATAAGGCATCCATACAGCACCGTTCCAGTAGCCGTCACGCCGATAGTACGGCGCACTCTGATCTACGGTGGAAAGGCCGCAGGCACACCACAGGTGTTCCGGGCTTTGCAGCTTCTGCCACAGAAGTTCCTTCTGCGGTTCTGTACAGACACCTGCAAACAGCGGCGAAGCGCCATCCATGCCCATATCGTAGTTCAGACCCTGCTCGGTGCGCAGAATATCTGCAGCATCACCGGAAGGATCGTGCAGGAGGTACCCGAAGTAACCGCTTTCCTCGTCCCATGCAGTCTGCAGGGAGCGCCCTAAGCGAAGCGCATCGGCATCAAATGCATCTGCATCGGCTGTCTCACCCAGCAGGCGGGCGGTGTAAGCCAGGATCTTTGCGCAGCGTATCGCATGGGCAGTTGTGACCACGGGCGCGCAGCTGGCCTGCAAACGGCGGCGATGGACCTCCTGCTGTGGGGGATAAT
>OLNK01000083.1_pt1 | contig 134468 bp, 130 predicted proteins | sample 1672791 | NCBI WGS metagenome assembly OLNK01 (sample SAMEA3136724, study PRJEB25190) | human gut metagenome | biome: human gut; feature: human-associated habitat; material: faeces | place: Austria | collected 2013 | reverse complement strand
GACAGGAATCCAAAGTTTGAAAATAATGTACGATTGCTGCATAATGTTGTCAGTTCAGAACCCTCACTGCTTGCGGTGAGGAGTAGTCAGGATGAACAAATACTTTAATGAGCCTATCGTATGATTTGTTTTATATTTGTTTTTTGATTGAAAAAGTGTCTAGACATCTTCATCAGCGAAACTCATATGTTGTGAATAAACTTGGATATGATCCTTTGTATCATTTGATAAGTGTCGCAAATGTCTTGCATAGCGAAAATTCAGATCAGGTTGTTTATGATGTAATTGAAGAATATGAATTAGAACAGGGTAATTTTTATATTGAAGATGTAAATCGTGAATTATGTACACATATTCCAACTGAATTGGATATGGGAAAAGTATATACAAGACTTATAGTGGATACATTATATCCTGGAGAAGATTATATTGAAGGGATTCTAAGGATCTATAATGATGAAATTTGTATAACATTAGATGATTATAATAATGGTGCATATTATGAGCCTTCTTATGTGATTGCGCGTGCATATAAAAACGGTGAGTTTTAAAAAAAGATTGTGGACTTATTGCTCCACAATCTTATCTAAACTATGAATGAATTCTACAACCATCTTACGTTTGATGTCATCGATTCGAACAAGTTTATTCAAGGCTTCGATTTCATCTTCATTATCGAGACAAACGATTTCTCGCCTTAAACGATCGATTTCATCTTCTAAACGATTTTGTTCTTTAATATACTGTTCATGAACAGCTTTGATTTGATTGTATAATTGATTATCCATGTTTACACCGCTTTCTTTAATCATCATATAGTAAACGAGAGAATAAAACAACTTATTTTTCAAAATGATTTGAGTTTTTACTTTTTCTTTGATAAACTAAACTCAAAGCGATGACAAGAAGGAGTAATTTACTTGTATTCTTTAGAGAGCAGGCGGTTGGTGAAAGCTTGTGTATAGGGTAGATGAAGGTAGTCTTTGAGTTGAATTTATGAAATGAAGTAGTAAATTTCGTGACACAGCGTTAATGTGAATGAGAATAAAATTAGGTGGTACCACGTCAAGCACGTCCTATGGGGATGTGCTTTTTTATATGTACAGAAAGGATGATTGTGGATGACGTTGGAAGCAAAATATAATCATTTAGCAGTAGAAAATGATAAATACCAAAATTGGATTGAAAAAGGATATTTCACAGCGGGCGATCTATCAAAACGCCCATATTGTATTGTGATCCCTCCACCAAATGTAACTGGAAAGCTACACTTAGGACATGCATGGGATACAACACTACAAGATATTTTATGTCGTTATAAACGATTAAAAGGCTATGACGTATGTTGGGTAGCCGGAATGGACCATGCGGGTATTGCGACACAGGCAAAAGTAGATGCGCGTTTAAAATCAGAAGGCATTTCTCGTTATGATATTGGTCGTGAAAAATTCTTAGAAAGAGCTTGGGATTGGAAAGAAGAATATGCTTCTACCATTCGTAGCCAATGGGCTAAATTAGGCTTATCTTTAGATTATAGTCGTGAACGCTTTACATTAGATGAAGGTTTAAGTCATGCCGTTCGTAAAGTCTTTGTAGACTTGTATAAGGATGGACTAATCTATCAAGGTGAAAGAATCATCAACTGGGATCCTGAAGCCAAAACAGCATTAAGTAATATTGAAGTTGAACACAAAGAAATTATGGGTCACATGTACTACTTTAAATATAAAGTCGTTGAAACAGGAAAAGAATTAGTGATTGCGACAACACGTCCAGAAACCATGTTTGCCGACCAAGCTATCTTTGTTCACCCAGACGATGAAAGATATAAAGATATTGTTGGAATGCATGCGATTAACCCTGCCAATGGAGATAAACTTCCAATCATGGCCGATGATTATATTGACATGAGTTTTGGTACAGCTGTTATGAAATGTACACCAGCACATGACCCTAATGACTTCGCATTAGCTAAAAAATACAACTTACCAATGCCTATCTGTATGAATCCAGATGGAACGATGAATGATATGTGTGGTAAGTATGCTGGTATGGATCGTTTTGAATGTCGTGAAGCTTTAGTTAATGACTTTAAAGAAGCAGGTGTAGTCGATCATATTGAAGAACACTTACACCAAGTCGGGCACTCTGAAAGAACAGGTGTAATTGTAGAACCTTACTTAAGTAAACAATGGTTTGTAAAGATGAAACCATTGGCTGAAGAGGTATTAAAGAATCAAGAAATTGAAGATCAAAGAATTAACTTTGTACCTTCTCGTTTCAATAAAACATTTGAACAATGGCTAGAAAATATTGAAGATTGGTGTATTTCACGTCAATTGTGGTGGGGACATCGAATTCCTGCTTGGACAAACAAAGAAACGGGTGAAATCTATGTGGGAATGGAAGATCCAAAAGACATTGAAAACTGGACACAAGATGAAGATGTATTAGATACTTGGTTCTCAAGTGCATTATGGCCATTCTCAACACTTGGCTGGCCAGAAACAACAGCCGATCTAGAACGTTATTTCCCAAATGATGTATTAGTAACAGGATATGACATCATCTTCTTCTGGGTAGCTCGTATGGCGTTCCAAACACGCTACTGTATGAAGAACCGTCCATTCAAAGACGTATTGATCCATGGTCTTGTTCGTGATACGCAAGGACGTAAAATGTCAAAATCATTAGGCAATGGTATTGACCCAATGGATGTGATTCAAGAAAAAGGTGCTGACGCCTTGCGTTTCTTCTTAACAACAAACTCAACGCCAGGACAAGACTTACGTTTTGACGAAACAAAGATGGACGCAAGCTGGAACTTTATCAATAAGATCTGGAATGCAGCTCGTTATGTTCAAATGCAAATTGGGGATGCAAAACCAGAACTAGATATGACAAAAGCCAATAGTGTAGACAAATGGATCTTAGCTCGTTTTAATGAAGTATTAGACCATGTATCTACAAACATGGATAAATATGAATTGGCTATTGTAGGAAACGAACTATATAGCTTTGTATGGGATGATTTCTGCAGCTGGTACATTGAACTTTCTAAAGCTACTTTATATTCAGAAGACGAAAGCTTAGTCGCTAATACAAAAGCTGTTCTATATACAGTCATGATGGGAATTTTAAAAGTATTATCTCCATTCATGCCATTTGTGACGGAAGAAATCTATTTGAACTTGCCTCATGATAAAGAAAGCTTAAACGTTGAAACTTGGCCAGAAAAAGTTGAATTCGAATACACAGATGCAGAAAAAGACGAAATGGCATTAGTTATCAGTGCTATTCAAACGGTTCGTGAAATCAAAGTTGAATACGCAATGAAACCAAGTGAAGACTTAACGATTTCATTACACAACGACAATGGTTATGTAACATTAAATTCAGAATCAACTGCCATTCTAGCACGTATGGCACATGCGACTGTCAAAGAAGACTTAAATACAGAAGATGTACTTTCTCGTACAATTGAAAAGGCTGTATTAACTGTTGCGATGGATGCATTGATTGACTTAGAAGAAGAAAAAGGAAAACTTGAAAAAGAAATCGCACGCCTAGAAAACGAAATCAAACGTTGTTCAGGCATGTTGAAAAATCCTGGATTCGTCAATAAAGCACCAGAAAATAAAGTTATTGCCGAAAAAGAAAAACTAGCTTCTTACACAGAAAAGCTAGAAATGACGAAAACACAATTGGATAACATCCTTAAGAAATTAGGATAGTATAAATTAAACGCCCAGAGACAAGCTCTAGGCGTTTTTTATTATTATTAAAAAGAGATTAACTAAAAATATAAAAAATGTCCCATTACAGTGGATGTATGTCCCATTGTTTGCTATAATAATAAATGCGGAGGAGTTATTTATGAAAAAACAGAGTGTACTTAATTTAATTAAATATCATGTTGAAAAGAATGAGAATGCATTTAGAAATGAATCTATAAATATTGCTAGATATTTTGATAGCATAGGAGATGAACAATTAGCTGAATATATAATGGCTTTAATAGCAGAATCTAATTTATACACACCTCAGGGAAGTGATTTTGAAAGTGAATTTTTAAAGCAACTAGATATAAATCAAATGGAACCTTTAAACTTACCTCTTGTAATTGTGGATGATATTAAAGGGATGATTAATGCTATCAATCATAATGTCGGTATAAATAAATTTCTTTTTGAAGGTGCTCCAGGAAGTGGCAAGACTGAAGCCGCTAAACATGTTGCACGATTGTTAGATAGGACTCTATACTATGTTGATTTTGACTATTTAATTGATAGCAAACTTGGACAAACAAATAAAAATATATCAAAACTATTTAGTGATATTAATTTAATTCCTAATTCAAATAAAATAGTAATATTATTCGATGAAATTGACGTTATTGCACTTGATAGAGTTAATACAAATGATGTACGAGAAATGGGGAGAGTGACTTCAACCATTTTGAGAGAATTAGATCGTTTGAGTGATTTAAATAAAGAAGTTGTTATCATTGCCACAACTAATTTATATTCAAATTTTGATAAAGCACTTATAAGACGATTTGATGCTATTATAAATTTTAATCGTTATACTAAACAAGATTTAATAGAAGTAGGAGAAAATTATTTTTCTAATTATATAAAGAATTTTAAGGGGATATCAAAAGATACACGATTATTTAGAAAAATATTAAATTCTGTTGAGAATTTACCGTATCCTGGTGAATTAAAGAATGTAATAAAAACATCTATAGCGTTTAGCAACCAAGATTATGAGTACGATTATTTAAGAAGACTTTATAATAGTTTAATTGGTAATTTGGATTATGAAGACATTAATAAATTACACAGAGAAGGTTTCACGGTTAGAGAAATTGAGAAGCTAAAAGGTGAATCAAAAAGCACTGTTGCAAGAAAACTTAATCGGGAGGTAAATTGATAATGAATAATGTTGTGGAATTAAAAGGGAAGCGTTTCGTTCAGGCTAATAAAAATGGATCTGGTGGAGGTGTAAATATGAATGGTAAAAAAACTGTGACTGCATCAGATGTATTAAAGTTGAGTCGAGAACTTGAGCAGCTAAAGGTTTTTTGGTCAAATAATGAAAAGCCTTTTAATGGTGCTTTGGTTAGTGTGTACTATAATAAAATTGTAGCAAAAAGTAATAGAATTGCTGGTTTGCTAAAGGGTAAAAAATCTAACTTAGCAATTGTTGGCGCTAAATTTAATGATACTAAGACAAAACATATTATTACTTATTATGTCGATATGAAAGATTTAGATAATAGCATTAAGTTACTACAAAAAGTTTATAATTTACTTAAAGATAATTTTGAAAATGGAATTAACCAAAAAGCGTTTAAAGATAATAACACATATAAGGGAATTCCTTTTTCAACTTATGAATTAAATAAATCAAAATTTAAGCAGGCTATTGCAGATGTATCATTTATAGATGATTTTGATGTGAAAATGGAAGCTTCGACTTCTAAAGAAAGTATTATTACTTTGTATGATACAGGTGTTGATGTTAAAGAGTTATTACATAAAATTGGAATTGATATTTTGTCTAGTAATATATTAGATAATCAGACAGTTTTTTTAGATGTAAACCAAGTAGATGTGTTGTTCAAAAATGCACCGTACCTAGTATCGATGGCTACAGTCGATTTATCACAATTTTCACCTGAAGATTTTGATCAGAAATATAATCAGGATATGATACAGATTCCATCTCCTAGTATTGAACCAACTATTGGCGTTATTGACACACTTTTCGATAAAAGAGTATATTTTGGAGAATGGGTTGACTATCATGATATGGTAGATAATCAGATACCGAAGAAATCAGAAGATTACAGACACGGCACTGCAGTATCATCAATAATTGTAGATGGACCTCGTTTAAATCCATGGCTTGATGATGGATGTGGAAGGTTTAAAGTCCGCCACTTCGGGGTTGCTGTCAGTGCAGGCTTTTCTTCATTTTCAATTGTAAAAAATATTAAAAGAATAGTTGCAGAAAATAGAGATATTAAAGTCTGGAATATTTCGTTAGGAAGTAATCAGGAAGTAAATGACAATTTTATTTCTGCAGAAGCTGCTGCTTTAGATCAGATTCAATTTGAAAATGATGTTATTTTCGTTATAGCTGGTACAAATAGACCAAATAATAGCATTGAGAAAATCGGTTCACCAGCAGATTCCATTAATAGTATTGTTGTTAATTCAGTAACAAAAGATGGGACTTCGCCAAAATATGCTAGAAGAGGGTTGGCCTTATCTTTTTTTGCAAAACCAGATGTAAGCTATTATGGGGGTAGTAAAGAGCAATATATTTCTGTTTGTGAGCCACTACAAAAAGCTGATGTAGCAGGAACATCATATGCTGCACCGTGGATTGCGCGTAAATTATCATATTTAATAGATATTTTAGGATTAAGTAGAGAAGTAGCAAAAGCGTTAATTATTGATTCAGCTAGAGGATGGAAGAAAAAACCGACGCCAGAAGAAATTGCACTTTATGGGCATGGGATAGTTCCAATAAAGATAGAAGAGGTTATTCAATGTGAAGATGATGAAATAAGGTTTGTTGTTTCAGATATAAGTGAAAAATGGAATTCGTATAACTATAATTTTCCTGTGCCTCTTCAAGATGACAAGTATCCTTATGTTGCACGTGCAACAATGTGCTATTTTCCGTTGTGTAATAGGTTGCAGGGAGTAGATTATACAAATACCGAATTAAATATTCATTTTGGTAGGATTAATAACGAAGGCAAATTGAATGAAATAAATTATGATAAACAAAACCTAGATAATGATTCTAGTGAAGAAAGGCACTATATATTAGAAGGTGTTGCTAGAGAAAGATTTAGAAAATGGGATAATGTAAAATATGTGACAGAAGTTCCTAAATCTAATAATAAGGCAAAAATATCATATACAAATAAGAATTGGGGAATAGAAGTTAAAACAAATAATCGTTTAGATCCCGAAGATGGTATAGGAATAAGATTTGGTATTGTTGTTACATTGAAAGAAATTAATGGTATTAACAGAATGGATGAATTTATTAGAAACTGCAACTTGAATGGTTGGCTTGTTAATACTGTGGATATTAAAAATAGAATTGATATTCACGAAAAAGTAAATGAAGAAATTGTATTTAACTAAAACTTATATTTTAAAATACAAATATGTTGTTTAATAAAGATGAGCCTTTGTTAAGTAGGGTTCATCTTTTAGCTTAAAAATGAAAAGATACTTTTGTTTATTTTAAAAGTTTTATGCTTACAACAAATAATTTAGCCAATGACAAAATATAACTAAAGGTTTTTTAGAATTATTATGTGTTCTTGTGGAGGTAGTTATGCGTTTTTATGTTTTATCAGATTTACATTTAAGAAATGACAATCTAGTATATGCAAAAAAAGTAATAAAGGAGCTGTGCGGAAGTATTAAACAACTATCGGTGTTTGATGAAGAAATAGTCTTCTTTATTTTAGGTGATATTGCAGATAAAGGAGATAAAAAATCTTTTGATTTAGCAAAGATATGTTTTAGTCTAATACGAGAAGAGTTAAGAAGCTATAATGTAATATTCGAATTTGTCCCCGGTAATCATGATCTTATTGATGGGAATCTAATAGCTTTTGATGAATTCATTTCAACACAAGGTAATTATCATTCGTTTGATAAAGACCCAGCATACTCTAGAGAGTATGAAAATGTGAATTTTATATTTGCAGATTCAAATCTAAGTAGGAAGTTTAATGAACCGGGAAGAATAGATATACAGGCAATAAAACAGAAATATAAAAACGGGAAGAATAATGTCGTCTTATTTCATCATGGACTTATATTAGACAGAGGGGATGATGCACATAATGTGGTTGAGAACGCGAATGAAATTATTCAACAATTAAAGAATATGCCTATCTCATTTTTCTTTCATGGACACAAACATTATTTAACTTCTCATACTAAAACTGATTTGGTTAATATAGGATGTGGTAGTTTTTGTGAAGACGTATCTTGGAGAAATTGTACTTTTAATCAATTTATAGTTGGTTATATAGATGGTGGTACCATAGGTAAAATCCAAAGATGGGTTTATACCGAAGAGGGGGAAAATCATTTTTTGTATCAAGATGTGTATCCTTCAGAAAAAAAGTTTGATGATCCTAATAAAGTTAATAAGATAGTGTATTCAAAGGTAGATAATTATATTGGACGTACTGTTTCTTTATATGAAGATTCAAAAAAGGAAGGTATAGAAAAATACTTTGATAGAAAATCTCAAAAGAAATTGGCTAAAGTATTACAAGAAGATTGTAAAAAAGTTTTTTTACTTGCTGATGCAGGAATGGGAAAAAGTGTTGAAAGCAGAAACTTAGCTTTCGAGTTATGCAAACAGTGTCACACGTTTTTATATCAGCTTGAATATTATGGTGGAGAAAAAATCGAAGAATTATTTCCAGAACAATATAAAAATTTGATGAGACAATGCATGGTACTTATATTTGATGGATATGATGAGATGGATGAAGCTCAACAACGTATTTTTGAAAAGAGATTGAATGAGTTTTCAAACAATGAACCAGAGGTAAGAATGGTTATCACATCAAGAAAAAATTATCGTCAACAAATAAAAGATAATAAACTGAAATTATTTTCTGACTTTTCTGTCTATGTTTTAGATGTATTAGAAGAAGAGAATATTAGAAATTATTTGGCTAGTAAGAATATAGATGTTAATCATTTTCTTAAATGTGCTCAATCTAAAAATGTGTATCCTCTTGTTTATAACCCTTTTTATTTTATGTATCTTTATGATATCTATAAGGATACGCATAAACTTCCTAATAAAAATGATTTAATGAAGTCTATATGTGATAAAGCATTTGATTTAGATGATGAGAAATATAATGGAACTTTAGATGATAGATATGATGAATTAAATGCGTTGCTTGAAAAACTAGCGATTTCAATGCAATTGATGCATCAACTACGAATATCTAATAGAGATGAATTTCAAAAATTATTTAACATCGAAGACAGAACTCTAATTATGAAGAGTGGCTTATTAGAAAAAGATGATGGTTACTGGAGATTTACTCATAATAATTTTCGTGAATATTATGCTGCTAAATATCTTTCTGAACAAAATCAAGAATTTGTGATTAAGACTATTTCTTGTGAAAGTGGTATAAAACCGCATTGGGCAAATGTTCTTGGCTTTTTAACGGGATTTGAATTGAATTGGGACTTAAAAAGTTGGTTGATTGAAAAAGAACCTGCTGCTTTAGTGAAATATAGTTCTGATCAATTGGATTCGAATACACGTACTAAAATATTTGAATTGATTTTTGATAAATATGAAAAATATCAAATTCATTTTAATGAAGCTTTATGTAATGAACAAGAAATTGCAGAATTTGCTGATAATATTTCTGTTTTACTGTTTTTGATTGATAGAATTGAAAATCCTCGAAATTGGGTTTCTCAATTTACTGCATTAAACATATTAAGGCATTACACTAAATTTTTTGGTATGGAATCTAAGGTACAAAATGTACTCTTAAATTGTTGTAAGGATTATGAAAATACAAATAAGTTGGTATGTCGTCTTGCAATAAATGCAATTGGTATTTTAAGTTTAGAAAAACGTGAGAACGCAAAACGATTAATGGAAATATTCGGAAATGTAGATGTGGATTATATTCGACTAGGTATGTATGAATACTTACAACAAACTAATTTAATAGATGATTATGTCGATTATATATTATCTGGTATAAAGCTTGTTTCTAAAGATATTGATAATGATCGCATTGGTAATGAAACTTATACATTATGTTCATGTCTACAAAATCTTGCATCTAAAAAAAGTATATTTAAGACTTTAGATTTTTTCTTAAATGAAGATTTTTTACTATATTCAGAAGGGAAAATATTAAATGCATGTATAGAAACGTTATCTGAACTATATAAAAAGGGAGACATAGATATATTTGATACTGTGTTAGAAATATATCTGGATGCAAAAAAGAAATACAATTCTGAATTGTCACATGCATTTGCATATTTTTTTGATTTGACTAATACAAAAGGTAAGGCGTTATTAATTGCAAGTGAGAGTTCAGAAGATGGACTTTATTTCTTATCTAATTTAGTGGATTCAGAAACAATTAAATATTTTGCGGATAATTATGGTTCTCAAAGCACCAAATCTAAATCAATATTCCATGAAATTGTAGTCTGTTATGTTAGAGATGAAAATAAATATAATCGATATTCTAAACTTATCGCTGATACAGACGGAGAAGTACTACCTGAATTTGTTCCGGAAATAAATTATGTGCAAAGAAGGATAAGCAAGGATGAAGAATTCTTAACTATATTGTTAGATAGAGATAAATTGAATACGTTATATACAGAATTGTTAGAAAAAACTATAGATTTAAATATAACAACAAGACAGCTTGAAAAGAATTTGTTTAAAGAAAAAGATAATCTGTTTAAGCGATTAAGCATTAAAATGTACAATTATTCTCCAAACGCTAAAGTATACGATTTTTTTGAAGGAATTGATTATGATGATTTTGTATTGTATTCATTAAATCATTTACTTTATAAAGAAATATACGATGCTATGACATTTAATAATAAGAATGATTTATTAGAACTAGCTAAACGTATGATAAATCGAGGAATTTTTGACGATTGTGTTGATTATGTTGATGATGGATATTATGTTAATCCAGGAATTAGTTATATATTATCAATTGTTATAAATTTAGATTATGAGATGGATGAAAAAGATTTGTTGTATTTAATAGAAATTCCATCTACTGTTTTTGCCGGTAGTAATAAAAAAAACAAATATGATTATTTATGCTCAAAATTAGGAAAAGATAAAATAATGGATCGTATCATTCAAAATGTAAAATCAAAATCTGTGCAAAGTACAATGTTGATAGAGTATTTCTCGTTTTTTGACGACAATAGGGATTCACGATTAAGTGAAGAAGCTCTAAAAATATGTAAAGATACAAATGACATTACTCTTCGTAGAACTACATGGCAATATTTATATAATTGTTATGGATCTGAGTATATTGAATGTATGATACTTCCATTTGCCGATGAGAATTTATTGTTTGAAATTAATTTTAAATGTAAAAATATATCGAAAGGAAAAATGCGTGAAGCAATGGAAAGAGAGTATATTAAAGAATATTCTCTTAGATTACAGGCTGATTTAATCAAATCGGGAAGTACGAAAGCTTTAAATGATTATGTTCAAAAAGTTAGTAGGGATAAGCAACCGGTTGAAGATAAATTTAATCGATTTGATGGCCCAACAGAAGCTATCGCAAGTATCAAGAACCCTGAATTTTTACCTCAATTAAAAATACTACTAGAAACAGTTTTAGATAAGGCTTATACAGATAATGAATACGTGAATCTAAAAGGATCATTAACGCAAGCTTTAATAAATTGTGGTGGTTGTGCTTATCAGAAAACTACTAGAATAATTAAAGAACTACAACCATCAATAGAAGAAGATGAGGATAATTTTGTTTATTGCAATTATATTCTCAATGGTATAGAAACAGAGAGAAAAAGAGTAGTTGATAAAGTTTATCACTTTAAAGCAGTAAAAAAATTGCTTAATGAAAATGCTTCAATCTAAAAAATCTTGAATATGAAATATACCTTTTAAAGATTGACTGTTTAGTGGGTTGAAGTGTAAACTAACATTAGGAACAAAAGCTAAGTAGCTTTTAGCGAGGTATGATGTGCATATATGCAGGTTATGCCTCGATTTTTGATTTTGAGAATCTGAAAATAAAAAAAAACAGCCTCTGCGTACAGAAGCTGGGCGTGCGCCTCTTGCGTCACCTTCGTCCTAATTAATATACCATATTTTCTTAATTGTGCAACTCACTATATATTCTTCGAATCAATTGTGTTAATAATATTATTGATAATAAATGTTTGGGGAATTACTGACTAAATGAAAGGGAACCTGTTATGTATGATCAAGAGAAAATTAAAAAGATGAAGAATCATGAGCTTGCTATGGAAGCTTATTTCTACGCATATAATCATAAATTATTTGGTGGGGCATCTCAAAAAAAGGCTGTTAAGTGCTATGAACAGATTATTCCTATTCTGGATTCGGATGAAAGAATCAATTTACCTTTCATTTCTACATATGGAAGGTGTTATGTGGCAACAGAAAAGCGTTTGATAAAATGTACTAAGAAATTGTTTGAGTATGAAATTGAAGAACGGAATTGGAATGAAATTAAGCACATATTCTACACTAGTACTGCATCAAGAGGTGCTTTAATATTGGATACTGTTTATGGTGAAGTTAAAATCGGAGTTCATCGAGATGGCGCAGATTATGCTTGTGAGGTGTTGAGAAAATTAAAGGAAGCCTCAAAATAAATGGATGTATCACAGTTTTGATGTGATATAATAAGGTCGGAGAAGCCTTTGGAATCTCTCTTTAAATCTTTTGGCTTTCGATTAAAGGGTTTCATAGGTCCATTGAAAGATATGTTTTATGCATATCTTTTTTTATTGACTTAATAGTTAAGTAGGTATATAGTTAAGTAACTTAAATAAATTGGAGGTTCTTATGGAAGTTCAAGATGAAGTACTCGATTTGATGTTTGATCTCACGTATAAAGTTACGAACTATGTTCGAAATAACCGTCATTGTAAAGATGGTCCTAGAATAAAGGATGTGATGTTGTTTAAAACGATTTATAAAGCAGAAAATCATCAGATCACGATGAGTGAACTGGCAAATATATTGGGTGTATCTGCTGCAGCTGTTTCGCAGATGATTGCTGGATTTGAAAAGAAGGGGCTGCTTCAAAGGGTGCATTCGAATACGGATCGTAGAACGGTCTATATTCAAATTGTTCCTGAAGCCATTGAAATGTTTCAAAAAAGAATGGATACACATGTAGAAAATGTATATCGTTTTTTGGATTATTTAGGATCCGAAGACTGTGCACATTTAAGAGATATATTGATCAAGACAACTCGTTATATGGAGGAAAATAAATGACAAAGATATTGAAATATTTAAAACCCTATTGGCTATCCATTGTACTTGCGTTTGGTTTGTTGTTTGGACAAGCGACTTGTGAACTAACTATGCCGGATTATATGCAAAATATTGTCAATACAGGAATTCAGAATGCGGGTATTGAAAGTGGGGTTTATCAACAAATTCGTGAAAAGACTTTAAATTCCTATTTAATGTTCGCGAATGATTCTGAAAAAGATTTGATTACATCTTCATATAAGTTGGTTACACCAAGTAAGGCAACAAAGGAAGAAAAAACTGAAATTCCCGCTTTGAAAACAGAGAATGTATATCTATTAAAAGATATTGGTGAAGAAAAGGAAGAAAAGCTTTCTTCCACTTTGACCTTACTTCAAATGACAATGGTTGAAGTAAGTAAAGATGCTAAAGAACAAAATGTACAAATTCCACAACTTCTTATGATGAATGGTATAGATTCCTATAGAAAAGCTGCAAAATCCGAGATTTCTAAGCTAGGAGATTCAACCGTATCGAGTATGAGTTCTCAATTCCTTAAAAAAGAATATACAGATCTTGGTATGAATATGGAAAAGATGCAACAAGACTATATTATCTATTCTGGAATTAAGATGTTAGGCTATGCCTTAGGCAGTGCTGTATGTGCGATTTTAGTTGGTTTTTTAGCTTCAAGAATTGCCGCAGGCTTTTCCAAAGACTTGCGTGAAGAAGTGTTTGAAAAAGTCACTCATTTCTCAAATGAAAACTTGAACACATTTAGTACATCGAGTTTAATTACACGTACCACAAATGATATTCAACAACTTCAAATGACAATTGTGATGTTTTTAAGAATCGTAATGTATGCACCAATCATTGGTGTAGGAGCCATCTTACACGTCATTGAATCGGGGGCGAATATGACTTGGATTCTAGCTTTATGTGTCGTTGTGATTTTAAGTGTTGTTTTATTGATCTTTATGATTGTGATGCCAAAGTTTAAGATCATGCAGAAAATGATCGATAAAATGAATAGTGTGGTTCGTGAATTGTTAGACGGAATGTTAGTCATTCGTGCTTTCAACAATGAAAAGCTTGAAGAAAAAAAGTTTGATCAAGCCAATACAGACATCACTTCCATTTCCTTATTCACAACACGAGCAATGGCTATTATGATGCCGATCATGATGTTTTTAATGAATGGTACAACCCTTATGATTTTATGGTTTGGATCGAAACAAGTCGATTCAGGAATGATTCAAGTAGGTAGTATCATGGCCTTTATGCAGTATGCGATGCAAGTGATCATGGCCTTTTTAATGATTACAATGGTCACAATCATGCTTCCTCGAGCTAATGTAAGTGCTTTGCGTATTCATGAAGTCTTAAGTAGTGAAATTACTATAAAAGATCCATCAAATCCTATCGATTTCTCATCTTCTATGCGAGGAGTTGTATCTTTTAAAAATGTATCATTTAAATATCCAGGTGCTGATGAAGAAGTATTGAGTGATATTAGTTTTGAAACTAAACCAGGCGAAACGACAGCCTTTATTGGAAGTACAGGCTCTGGTAAATCGACATTGATTAATTTAGTTCCACGTTTCTATGATGTAACAAGCGGTTCGATCTTAGTGGATGGAGTTGATATTCGGAATGTGAAACAGGCGGATCTAAGAAGTCGTATTGGCTATGTTCCACAAAAAGGAATGTTACTATCGGGTGATATTGAATCGAACTTATTGTATTCAAAGAAAGATGCAAGCAAGGATGATATTTCTAATGCATTATCTATTTCTCAAAGTACGGAGTTTGTTTCTAAAAAGCCAGAAGGAATCAAGAGTGAAATCAATCAGGGTGGAACAAATGTTTCAGGTGGACAAAGACAAAGACTTTCCATTGCCCGTGCCGTTGTAAGAAAGCCTGAAATCTATATTTTTGATGATAGCTTTAGTGCCTTGGATTTTAAGACGGATGCTAAGCTTAGAGAGGCTTTGGCAAAGTCTTGTAAAGAAACAAAGAGTACGGTATTACTTGTGGCACAACGTATTTCTAGTATTTTACATGCCGATCAAATCATTGTACTCGATGAAGGAAAGATGGTTGGAAAAGGAACACATGCCCAATTGATGAAATCTTGTGAGGTTTATCAACAAATTGCGTCTAGCCAATTGACAAAGGAGGAACTTGCCAATGTCTAATCAGAAACAAAATAATCGTCCAAGAGGTCCTATGGGCCATGGTATGCGTGGTGGTGGCGAGAAGGCAAAAGATTTCAAGGGAACGATGAAGAAGCTTTTAAACTACATCAAACCCTTTAAATTCTCATTTCTAGTTGGTCTATTATGTGCCATTGTTTCCGTTTGTATCATGGTGATTGGTCCTAAGATTCAAGGAAATATTATTACTGAAATTGCGCAAGGCTTTATGAATAAAGTGCAAGGTAAAGGTGGCATTGATTTTGATGCGATCCAAAAAACATGTGCTTTATTACTTGCGATTTATGCTTTGAGTACAGCCTTCTCTTATCTTCAAGGCTGGTTGATGAGTGGTGTCTCGAATAAAATGGGATACAAGCTTCGTAAAGAAATGAATCAAAAGATTGATAAGCTTCCATTATCGTATTTTGATAAAAATAGTCATGGAGATATTCTTTCAAGATTTACCAATGATGTGGATACATTAGTACAATCGTTAAACCAATCTTTATCCACTATGGTATCAAGCTTTGTACAAATTATTGGCTTTTTAGTTATGATGCTTAGTATTTCTTGGAAGATGACACTTATGGCTTTAATTGTCATTCCATTGAGTTTGATCTTAGTTATGGTCGTTGTCAAAAAGAGTCAGCGTTATTTTAAGGCTCAACAAAAATCATTGGGTTTAGTGAATGGTCATATTGAAGAGATGTATTCGGCACATACAATTGTGAAGGCATTTAATGGGGAAGAAGATTCTTTGCGTACTTTTAAAGAATATAATGATCAATTGTATACGAGTGCTTGGAAATCACAGTTCTTATCTGGACTTATGATGCCTTTGACAAACTTAATTGGAAATATTGGTTATGTCGGTGTATGTATTCTAGGTGGATATTTAACGATTCATAAAGAAATTGCCGTGGGAGATATTCAATCGTTTATTACATATACACGTAACTTTACGCAACCGATCTCTCAAATCTCACAATCAATGAATATGTTGCAGAGTACGGCAGCTGCTGCAGAGCGTGTATTTGAATTTTTGGCAGCAGAAGAAGAGATTTGTGATGTAAAAAATCCAGTTGTATTAGAAGATGTACAAGGTCAAGTGACTTTTGAAAATGTATGTTTTGGATATGATCCAAATAAAATTGTCATCAACAATTTTTCAATGTATATTAAGCCAGGACAAACTACAGCTATTGTTGGTCCTACAGGCGCTGGTAAAACAACGATTGTCAAATTATTGATGCGTTTCTATGAATTGAATGCAGGATCCATTTATATTGATGGTCATAATATTACAGAATATACAAGAAGTGGTTTGCGTAATATGGTTGGTATGGTCTTACAGGATGCCTGGCTATTTGAGGGTAGTATTTTAGAAAACTTACGTTTTGGTAAGCCAAGCGCTACAGATGATGAAGTAATCCAAGCAGCTAGGGCAGCTCATGTCGATCACTTTATTCATACATTAGATCATGGATATGATACTGTATTAAATGAATCTTCAAGTAATATTAGTCAAGGTCAAAGACAATTATTAACGATTGCCCGTGCTTTTTTAGCGGATCCTAAAATCTTAATTTTGGATGAAGCGACAAGTAGTGTGGATACACGTACAGAAGTCTTGATTCAAAAAGGTATGGATGAACTGATGAAGGGACGTACAAGTTTTGTGATTGCGCACCGTTTATCCACGATTCGTGATGCGGATAATATTATCGTGATGGATCATGGAGACATTGTAGAAGTCGGAAATCATGATGAATTGATGAAGCGTAATGGTTTCTATACGAAGTTATACAATGCTCAATTTGAAGAGGCTTAAGCATGCGAAAAATCATTGTGGATTTAAATCGAGTCAAAGATGATGAATATGCAGCGATGTATGAAATCTTTGGATTGGACGTACTTAATAAGTCATATGAGGATTTTGAAAGAAGAATGCTTCAAATCCAAATTGAAACGATTGTCGAAGTAAAAAATAGGAAACATAACCTTTCTACTTGTTCGAAATGGATCTTTGTCTTAGAGGATATTCAACAAAAAAGTGATTACTTTTACTGTATATGGGGTGTTTAACATCCCATTTTCTCTTAAATCGCTTTCTTTTTGGTTAGGATTCATATATAATAAAGATGTGTTAAGGAGTGTGAAATTATGAAAGACATTACCGAAACAATGACATTTACTACGGAAGAGATTCGTCGTGAGAATATCAAGATGATTCTTCGTGAAGTAAGTGATGCTTTGGAAGAACGTGGTTATAATTCAGAAAATCAGATTGCTGGTTACTTGATCAGTAATGATCCTGCGTATATTTCTTCTCACAAGAATGCTCGTAACTTGATCCAAAAGATCGAACGTTATGAAATCATTGAAGAATTAGTACGTGCATATTTGGATAAATAATGGATCGTATCATTGGTTTAGATCTTGGTTCGAAAACGTGTGGTGTATCGATTTGTGATGCGCTTCATATTACGTGTCGTGCTTTAACGACTGTGCGTTTTGAATCGGATGATTATGATGCTTGTTTAGAAGAAGTTTTGAAATTGCTTCAGGAAAATAAAGTAAAAGAAGTAGTTTTAGGCTTACCGAAGCACATGAATGGAGATATCGGAATTCGTGGTGAAATATCTTGTGAATTTGCCAAGAAATTAGAATCTTCTGGAATTAAAGTTCATCTATGGGATGAGCGACTTACAACAGTTGCAGCTGAGAAAATTTTACTTCAGGGGGATGTTTCTAGAAAGAAACGTAAAAAAGTAATTGATCAAATGGCTGCGGTTCAAATTTTACAGAGTTTTTTGGACAGACAAAACGGGGGATTTTAATGTCCTCCTTTATTTTTGAAAGGAAGTAATGTATGTTAGATTCAAATTGTTTATATGTTAAAGATGAAAATGGAAACGAAAAAAAGATGACAATTCTATTCACTTTTGCTAGTGATGAAACGGGATGTCAATATGTTGTTTTCCAAGATCCAGATTTAGATGAAGGTGAAGTATATGCCTCTCGTTATGATGACAAGGGTCAATTGATTCCAATCGAAAGTGAAGCAGAATGGGATATGGTTGAAGAAGTAATCAACACATTTGTTGAGGATGAGGAAAATGCCGACTAGGCGTAAAGTCAATTCTGTAAGAGTTGTTTTATTAGTCGTTGTATGTATTTTAATTATCGCTGGTCTTGCAGGTGTTTTTGTGGTTAAAAAAGACTTGTCAAGTACGGGCAATGGGGATAAGAATATAGTATTCACAATTGAAAGCGGAGATACGCTTGATCAGGTTGTAGAAAATTTAGAAAATGAAAATTTGATTTCAAATGCGACAGTGACAAAGTTGTATGCCAAGGCAAGTCACAATACAAATTTTGTGGCCGGAACATTTGAGTTGAATGATGGTATGAGTGTAAAAGAAATATTATCGTATATTCGAGATAGTACAAAACTTAAGAAGGATGCGTTGATATTAAAGGTACCAGAAGGAAAATGGGCAAAAGAAATAGCGGCTGAAATATCCAATTTATATGATGGAAAGTTTTCGTCTGAAGAAATCTTAAATCAGTGGAATGATATTTCATATATTCAAAAACTAGCGAAAGATTATTCATTTATCCATGTGGATGATTTAAACAATTCCAACTACAAAGTAAAACTAGAAGGGTATTTATTCCCAGATACGTATTACTTAGGAAAAGAGGATTCCATTGATGAAATCACTCGGATTATGCTAGACCGCTTTGAAGTGATGTATAAAGAGAACAAGGAATTGTTCTCAAAGAGTCATTATTCTGTGCAACAAGTCATCAGTTTGGCAAGTGTGGTTCAATTTGAGGCAAGTTCAAAAGAAGATATGGAAATGATTGCAGGTATTTTCCATAATCGTTTAGAACAAGGCATAAAACTTCAATCGAGTGTTACAGTATGTTATGCATTATATGATGATTTTAAAGATCCTAAAGATTGTGAAACCAATCCAGAAATCGATTCACCATACAATACGTATCTACATGAAGGTTTGCCAATTGGGCCGATCTTAAATCCGGGTGATGACGCAATCAAGGCTGTGCTTGCACCTAAAAAGACAGATTATCTATTCTTTGCGGCCGATATTTACAATAAGTTGGATGGTAAAGTCCATTATTCAAAAACATATGAAGAACATCAACAGATTTGCGAAGAATTAGGATTAAATCTGTAACAATGTTTTGCATAATTCAAGGATTATGCTATAATTTTTTGTGCTAAATACAAGGAGTGATACCACATGGCAAATGAAAAATTTTACGTTACCCAAGAAGGTTATAATGATTTAGTCAATGAACATGAAAACCTAGTTCATAAAGTGCGTCAAGAAGTTATCGTTGAGTTACAAGAAGCTCGTGCACAAGGTGACTTGTCCGAAAATGCGGACTACGATGCTGCAAGAGAACACCAGGCGCAAGTCGAAGGTCGTATTCGTGAATTAGAGGCAATGATCAAAAATGCCGAAATCATTAGTGAATCTGCTGATGCAGAAGATAAAAAGAAAAAGACGGTTGTAAAATTGGGATCGACTGTAAAGATCTTAGATTTATCAGACAATCAAGAAGTAACATTCAATATCGTTGGTACAATTGAAGCGGATCCATTCAATGGTAAGCTTTCAAACACAACTCCACTTGCTGAAGTGATTATGGATCACAAAGTAGGGGATGTTTGTACTGTAAAACGTGTTGAAGAACCTTATGATGTAAAAATTTTAGAAATAAAATAAAAAAACATCAAAAAATAACGTATAAGAGAAGGGTGATATTTATGAAACGAACTCTTCTCTTTTTTTGTGCAATCATTTTCTTTGTCTTTACATGCTTTAACCGATATACACCAATTACTTTAAAAGAAACAAAACCCACATTGATGGAAGTTGAAATTAAAGGAGCCATTCAAAATCCAGGTGTCTATACACTCAAACGGAATAGTTCTATTTCAAAACTTATTAAAATGAGTGGCCCTTTATTAGAGAATGCAGATACTTCAAGTATAAGTTTTACGCATATTCTTCAAGATAAAGATGTTGTCATCATTCCAGAAATCAAAGAAATCAAACTTATATCTTTAAATAGTGCTACTTCAGAAGAGCTTCAAACGCTTCCTGGCATTGGTCCAAGCATTGCGCAAAGAATCATAGACTATCGGCAAGAAAACACATTTCAAACTTTAGAACAAATTAAAGATGTAAAAGGCATTGGCGAAGCTTTATTTAATAAGATCAAGGATAAGATCTGCCTATGATGTTGATTGTAAGTCTGGGCTTTTTGGCCTGTATTATTCTAAAAGATCCTCTTTGTATATTTTGTTTTAGCTTTTGTTTCTTATTGTATTTAAATGAGAGATTTCATAGTAAAAGAATTCTGATTGTATTTACGATACTCTCTTTATTCTCTATTGTTTTAGTTAAGCCTTGTAAAGAGGCTGAAAAAGGAATTTATACTATATCCGAAATCAAACAAAGTTATTATGTCGCAAAAAATCAAAGGACAAGGGTGCTTGTACAGAGTGATTTAGATTTAAATTTTAACGATCAGATTCAAGTCGATTCTTTAGAACCCATTCATACCGATGACAATTTTACACTCTTTAGTTTTACAAAGTATAATGCGTCAAAAAATGTATTCTATAAAACAAGAGATGTAAGACTCATAAAGAAATCCACTTCATTAAAATCCAAACTATATGCCTATATATCGAGTCAAAAGAATTCAAAAGTATTATTATCTTTATATTATGGAATTCATGAAGATACGATTGATGAAATCTATACCATGTTAGGTTATGGATATATTAGTGCTTATTTTATCGTGTTTAATCTATTAAAAAGAAAGTATGAAGATAAAAAGATTCGCATAAGTTTATTGATTTTGAGCATACTCTTTGGTTCTTTCTTTGTGTTTACACTTTCATTGACAAGATTTATTCTGTATCAAATATCTTACTTATTTTTTAAATCTAAATCCGATCAAATTGGATTTACCATTCTATTCTTTTCAATCCTGTATCCAACACAAGTACTATCTATATCGTTTGTGCTACCCATTCTTTTACAGCTCGTATCTTATTTTTGTACGGATTATAAGTGGATCGTACAAAAGATGGTTTTAATAAGCGTCTTATTCATTTACTTTAAGAAAGTCGATATAGTTTCATTATTGTTGTTTAATCTACTTCGAAAGTTTTATGGATGTGTATTCTTGTTGGGAATGTTTATTTCGGATTTTGTGACATTAAAAATTCCATCTCTAACGATTCATTATGCTCCACAATATGTATTTATTTTGGCCTTTATTGTTGTTTATATACAATGTCTTAAACATTTTAAATGGAAATATATGATCCTTTTCCTCCTTCCGTTTCTAGAAGTATTTTGTAATCCATTCTTTCAAGTTTATACATTAAATATAGGTCAGGGCGATTGTAGTGTCATTGTAGAACCTTTTTATAAAAGTGTAGTAATGATTGATTGTGGTCAAAGCCTATATCGAGATAATGTAGAACGTATCATTTTTCCTTTTTTAGAAAACAAGAATATTCATACAATCGATACTTTGATTTTAACACATGATGACTTCGATCATAGTGGTGGTTATGATCGTTTAAAAGAAAAGGTTAAAATTAAAAAGGTGATCAAGGATTCGAAAGATAAGGTAAATGTGAAGTATCCATTCTATTTACTTCTTCAAGAAAGGAAGGCGAAAGATGAAAATGATTCAAGTATAATCTCTTATTTTACATATGATCATTTAAATTATCTTTTTATGGGCGATGCGAGTAAAGAAATCGAAAAACAATTGATGGACGCATATGATTTAAAAGCGGATGTGATCAAAGTAGGACATCATGGTTCAAATACAAGTTCAGACGCAGCTTTTTTGGATTCTTTAGATTGTAAGATTGCCCTAATTAGTGCAGGCTATAAGAATAAGTATGATCATCCTAGTACGGAAACATTAAAGACATTAGATCATTTAAATATTCATACTTTTTGTACAAGTACAGATGGCAGTATTGCGATTTATTCTTTGCATCACTTTGCTTTTATTGTCACAAACGATGGATTGTTTGGTATAATAAGAGCATGATTTATATTTTATATGGAAAAGACAAAAGCATGGTTTCTATGAAGTTAGAGGCCATTAAAAAAAGACATTCTATTCAAGAAAATGTGAATGTATATGATGCACAAACGGATGAGATTTCAAATGTCTTACAAGATCTAGATGCCTATTCGATCTTTGATGATGACAAGATGATCGTTGTCAATAATTGTACCTTCTTATCGAGTAAGAATACAACGAATTATGAGGTAGATCCTTTTCTTTTAAGAAAAGATACGGAAATGATTTTAGTTCTAATTTGTCCAAGTGATAAATTAGATACGAGAAAGAAAAAGGTTAAGGAAATCAGCAGTTGTGCGACGTTATATTCTTGTTTAGCTTTGGATGACAAGTCCCAAAAGTTCTATGTGCAAGATAAACTTAAAGAATTTGGTGTCAAGGTGGATTTTAAAACATTAGATTGGATGACATCAAGAATGGGATTAGATCCTATGTGTATTCAAAATGAAATAGAAAAGATTTCAATCTATTCAAAAAATCCTACGCTTGAAGATGTAAAAAATTTACTTGTCGTAGAACCTACAAATGATATCTTTAAAATGGTAGACGCCTTCTTTAGCCAAAATGGAATCTTATTATTAGCTTACTATCGTAATTTTAGAAAGCTGAATATGCAGCCAGTTGCTATAGTTGCTCTTTTGGCTAGTCAAATTCGTTTTCTATTTCAAGTACGCGTATTAATGGATGAAGGAAAGGCACAAGCTACAATTGCCCAAGAGTTAAAGGCAAATCCATATCGTGTGAAACTCAATATGCAAAAGGCCATGCGATTTTCAAGTGAAACCTTACTTTATAATCTATCTTTACTTGCTGACTTTGATCAACAAATGAAAATGGGTAAGATCGATAAGGATGATGGTTTTGAATACTTCTGTCTAAACTTAATGATGAACAAGGGGTAGCCTTGTTCATTTTTATTTTGACATTCATAGTGTTGATTCAGGTGATTTAATGAAAGACAAAAGGAGTTTATTATTATTATTATTGAATTGAGCGTTAAGAATTGTTTTGTATTTAATAATCAAATTGTATTTTCATTGGATCCAACAAATAAGACAACGGCTATATATGAATCAAATAATGCGGGTAAAACATGCTTGATCAAGTGTATTCAGGCAATGAAATGGATATTGTTGAATCAAAGATTTGAAATAAAATCGAATTTATTTTCAAATGACTCTGTTTGTGAGTTGGGTATTACGTTTGAATATGAGAAAAATATATTATCATTTTGTTTATTATTTTGGATTTCAGGTGAGATATTTTTTTTGAGAGTGCATTGATTGATTTTTGGGTAATTATTGGTATAATCCTATTGAAGGTAGCAATACCTTTAGATGTGGTAAGCATCTATAAAAGTTGTGGTCGGATGAGAGACGTTAAACGCTCATGTCTAATCATTGTCGACAACTGACAGAAAAACTTACCAGATTTGATTTTTTAGTAATGCTTATGAAAAGGTGGAATACTCAATTAGTGAGACTCCACCTTTTGATATTTAACAAACAAAAAGGCCCTCCAAACAAGGAGAACCAATCTAAATGTATTTGGATTCTTTGATTCTAATTATGCGTGAATACAAATAGAGTGTTTATTATTAAAATAAGTCGGGATGCGTACCTACGAGTTGTAAATTCTATGCCATATTTCATATGTCTAATGCCGCTTTAAGCTCATCAATGCTGGAGTATTTCGGTGTTGTTGGCTCAGACAATAGTCTTCTTCCTTTCTCGATGGCTTCGATTGTGGTTTTGTTGGGCATATCTAACTTTAATTCAAAGGGTATACAATGTTCACTGCAGTTGTCATGTTTATACCAAGTTCATTAAAAATTTCTTCCGCTTGATTTTTAATAGATTGATCTATTCTAATGCTTAAATTTCTTGTAGATATATAAAACATCTCCGTTCTCTTAAATTATATTCAAGAATGTGTTCAATATCTACACAATGTCATTACAATAAAGGTTAATAAGGATTAACATTTAATTAAATAGTCTTTATCAGTAAATAGAGTGAGTGATAATGTTTCAAAAATATGTCTCAGATTCAAAGAATTTAAAAGGTATTTATGAATATGATAGAGGTGTTCAGGGAAGTGAAAATCTCTTATTTTATAAAGAAATAAAAAAAAGAAGTCATATGACTTCTTAATCCTTCATTACGCGATTTCGTTAATAGCTTTTGCTAAACGTGCTTTTTGACGGCTAGCGTAGTTTTTGTGGTGAATACCTTTAGCTACGGCTTTGTCTAATTTAGAACTGCAGTCGTTGTAAGCTGCTACAGCAGCTTCTTTATCTTTAGCATCAACAGCTGCTAATACAGCTTTAATACTTGATTTCAATGCTGATTTTTTAGATACGACTAATTTGTGAGCCTTGTTATTTGTTTTAACACGTTTCTTTTGAGATTTAATCTGTGGCATGAAGTGCACCTCCTGACATAAATTTGCAAATGGATTATAGCAAATTTCTAGATTTAATGCAACACAACTTCAAAAAAATACGCTATAATACTCTAGTATTGGAGTGATATATATGGAAAATAGACGCATTATTTTTATGGGAACACCCAAAATTGCGAGTGTCGTACTAAAAACAATGTTAGAAAATGATATACATGTAGGCTTAGTGGTAACGCAGCCGGATAAAAAAAAGGGTAGAAAACAACAGCTTGTCTATTCGGAAGTCAAAGAAGTGGCTTTAGAATATAATATTCCTGTATTTCAGCCTGTTAAAATTAAATTGGATTATCAAACCATTCTTGATTTTGCCCCTGATTTAATTGTGACTTGTGCATATGGACAAATCGTACCTAAGGAAGTATTGGACTTACCTCGGTATGGTTGTGTCAATCTTCATGGTTCTTTGCTTCCTAAATATAGAGGGGGAGCACCTATTCAAAGAGCAATTTGGAATGGAGATACAGTGAGTGGTATGTCATTAATGAAAATGGCACCAAAAATGGATGCAGGTCCAGTACTAGCTCAAAAAGAAATTGAAATCTTACCAACAGATAATTCAACAACCTTATTTGATAAGATGGGTATTTGTGCTAGTGAATTATTACTAGATCACTTTGAAGAAATCTGTTCAGGCCATGCGGTATATGTAGAACAAGATGAAAGTCAAGTTGTCTTCTCACCGGTTTTATCCAAGGAAGAAGAGCATATTGATTTGAGTCAAGATGATGAACACATTTTAAATCAGATTCGTGCCTTTGCCAATGCACCAGGTGCTTATGTGTTATTAAAAGGAAAGAAATTTAAAATCTTGAAGGCAAGTTATTTAAATGAACACAATGAGTTTGGACTTCTTGTTAAGATTGGCAAGAACAAACTTGGTATTGGCCTTCATTTAGGTACACTTGTGATCGAAACTTGTCAAATGGAAGGAAAGCCAGTCATGGATTGTGCAAGCTTCTTTAATGGACAAGGAAGAAACTTAGTAGGAAATATTGTGGAGTAGGGGGAAGTCTATGGATCAAAAGAATATTCGAAATTTTTGTATTATTGCACATATTGACCACGGAAAAAGTACATTAGCCGATCGTATCTTAGAATTGACGGATACAGTTGAAAAGCGTGAAATGAAAGATCAGATTCTAGATTCAATGGATCTAGAAAGAGAGCGTGGAATCACAATTAAATTAAATGCCGTACAGCTTGTATATCATGCCAAAGATGGACAAGATTACTTGTTCCATCTTATTGATACACCAGGCCATGTCGACTTTACATATGAAGTGTCTAGATCTCTTGCTGCATGTGATGGGGCTATTTTAGTTGTTGATGCAGCTCAGGGTGTTCAGGCACAAACTTTGGCCAATGTATACTTAGCCATCGAAAACGATTTGGAAATCTTACCCGTATTAAATAAGGTGGATCTTCCAAGTGCACAACCTGAAGTTGTAAAAAAAGAAATTGAAGATTTGATTGGTTTGGATTGTAGTGAAGCTGTTGAAATTAGTGCTAAATCTGGATTGAATGTCGATAAAGTGCTCGAAGAAATTGTACATAAACTACCAAGTCCAAAAGGGGATAAAGATGCACCTACACAAGCTTTAGTCTTTGACTCCTTCTATGATTCCTATCGTGGAATCATTGCGTTTGTTTCTGTTAAAAATGGAACCATTAAACCAAAAGATAAGATTCGCTTTATGGCAACAGGCGCTGAATATGAAGTGACGGAAGTTGGTGTTCGTACACCAAAAGAAGTGGTAGAAGACCAGTTGAATTGTGGAGATGTAGGATGGGTTAGTGCCGCCATTAAAAATATTGAAGATGTTCGTGTCGGTGATACGATTACAGTCGCATCCAATCCTGCAAGTGAACCACTATCGGGATATCGTGAAATGCATCCAATGGTATATTGTGGTTTATATCCAGTGGATAATGCGCGTTATGATGATTTAAAGGAAGCTTTATCAAAATTAAAATTAAATGATGCAGCTTTACATTTTGAACCCGAAACTTCACAAGCTTTAGGGTTTGGTTTCCGTTGTGGATTCTTAGGCTTATTACACATGGACGTTGTTGAAGAGCGTTTAGAGCGTGAATATAATCTAAGTCTTATCGCCACAAGTCCTTCGGTAATTTATCATGTTTATAAAACAGATGGAATTATGGAAGAAATCGATAACCCATCGGCTTTACCAGAACCTCAAAAAATCGATCATATTGAAGAACCATATGTGAAGTGTGACATTATGGTACCCAAAGAATATGTAGGTCCTATGATGGATCTTTGTCAGAAAAAACGTGGCGAATATGTGGATCTTCAAGTTTTAGATGATGTTCGTATGATGATGGTCTACCAAATGCCATTAAGTGAAATCATCTATGATTTCTTTGATAAGATGAAATCTTGTACGAAAGGCTATGCAAGTTTTGACTATGAATTTAGTGGATATCGCACAAGTTCATTGGTGAAGATGGATATTTTACTAAATGGACAAATTGTCGATGCCCTATCTACGATTGTCTTTAGAGATTTTGCGTATAACCGCGGTAATGCGATGGCTGTAAAATTAAAAGACTTGATTCCTAAGCAGCAATTTGAAATTCCAGTGCAGGCTGCCATTGGTGGAAAGATCATTGCGCGTACAAACATTAAGGCATTGCGTAAAAACGTATTGGCGAAATGTTATGGTGGAGATATTTCGCGTAAAAAGAAATTATTGGAGAAACAAAAAGAAGGAAAGAAACGTATGAAGATGGTAGGATCGGTTGAGATTCCGCAAGAAGCCTTCATGGCCGTTTTAAGTATGGATGACGACTAATGGTACCATCAGCATATGTGCACATTCCTTTCTGTGATTCGATATGTGCGTATTGTGATTTTGTCCGGATTCAAAAAAATGAATCGTTCTTTTCTAGTTGGAAAGAAAAGTTAATTCAAGAAATTCAAGAGTATAAGATTTCAAGTCTTCATACTCTTTATTTTGGTGGGGGAACACCTAGCTTATTAAGTGTGGATGATTTTGCATCTATAAGAAATTGTTTTCCTAAAAATATTGAGGAATTTACCGTAGAATGCAATCCTGAATCTTTAGATGAAGATAAATTAAATGCCTATGTAGCTCTTGGTGTGAACCGTATTAGTTTAGGTGTACAAAGCTTTAAGGATGATCTATTAAAGATTTGTCATAGAACACATACAGCAAGTCAGGCAATTTCGGTTATTGAAAATATTAAGAAAAGTTCGATATCGACTTTTTCCATTGATTTGATTTTTGGACTTCCAAATCAAACAATGGAAGATGTGAAAAAAGATATTTCCACATTTTTAAGTTTAGATATACCACACTTATCTATTTATTCTTTGCAGATTGAAGAAAATTCTGTCTTTGGAAAGACAGGGGTAGAACCTTGTGATAGCGATCTAGAAGCAGATATGTTTGAATATATCACGAAAACACTTGAAGCAGCCGGATATATTCACTATGAAATTTCTAGCTTTTGTAAGCCAGGTCATTATTCCAAACACAATCTAGCATATTGGCAAGATAAAGACTTTTATGGCTTTGGCTGTGGCGCTAGTGGAAGAGTTGATGGGATTCGTTATGATAATACAACAAGTTTAAAGGAGTATTGTTTGAAGGGATCTTGTTCTACTTATATTTCTGAAACACTTGCTGAACGAGGCATGGATGCGATCATGATGGCTTTGCGTACGAAGTTTGGATTGAATATAAAAGAATGGAATTTTAAGTATCAAAATGATTTTAAAGAACATTATGCGCAAGTATTAGATAAGTATCGTGAGTATTTTTGTTTTGAAGGGGAATGTATCTATTTAAAGGATGCGGGTCTTGAAATATTAAATACGATTCTAGTTGATTTTATGTTGATTGAATGATATAGTTTAATAGCTTTTGTACTGAGAGTCTGGAAACTTCCAACCTTTCGCTCGGTAGAAAAGGACTAATATACATGGAGGAAGAAAAAATGTTATTAAAATCTGAAAAACAAGCAATTATGCAAGAGTATGCAGTACACGAAGGTGACACAGGTTCTCCTGAAGTTCAAATCGCTGTATTGACAGAAGAAATCAACCGTTTAACTGAACACTTCAAAGAACACAAACACGATTTCCATTCACAACGTGGATTGATGAAAAAAGTTGGTCGTCGTAAAAAATTGTTAGCTTACTTGAAGGGTAAAGATTTAGATCGTTACAAAGCATTGATCGCTAAATTAGGTTTAAGAAAGTAATCGAAAAGATTACTTTTTTTGTACCTTCATAAGAGGAGGTTTTAAATGCATATTGAAAAATTAAATACAATTCAACATAATCATTCTTTGATTGCGATTAAAGATACTTTTAATGTTGTATCAAAAAGATATTTGACATACTATGATGAAAAATGGGAATGTAAATTATTCTTGAATTTCAAAACTATTGAAGAAGATAATGAAAATAATTTGATTGAAAATTTATCCTCAAATTTATCTATTAATAGAAGCTTAATTCGTTGTGAAATCAAGGGAAATCAAGTAGATGAAAAATATTCAGTAAGTCATAAAGAGATGAGAACATATAATCATCGATTGTATGAAGTATCTATTTCTAATTTTCCTGAAATTATGCGAAATGATAATTTTACGTTGAATGGTAAGCACTATTATTGGATGAGTATTGATGATATGCGAAAAGATAAGGAAATTATCAAGAAGAATTTAGAAATTGTTGAGTTTGTACATAGTCATATAAAGTAAGCTTGAAAACTGTGATTTTCAGGCTTTTCTTTTACAAAAAATAATGAGTTTAATATGTTTTATTTTAAATTTCTATGATATTATATAAAAGTATGATTGAGGTGAAAAAATGGCGAAACAAGAGTTTCATTTAGATTTTTGTGGTCGGGGGATCACAGTAGAAACTGGGGAAATCGCAAAACAGGCGGATGGTGCTGTTATTATTCGTTATGGTGATACAGTTACTTTATCAACTGCATGTGCATCGAACCAGGCAAAAGAAGGGATTGACTTTTTCCCTTTAACAGTAAGTTTTGAAGAAAAGTTATATTCTGTTGGAAAGATTCCAGGAGGATTTTTACGTCGTGAAGGAAGACCAAGCGAACATGCGACATTAACAGCTCGTATGATCGACCGTCCAATCCGTCCTTTATTTGCGGAAGGATTCCGTAATGAAGTACAAGTTGTCAACACAGTATTAAGTGTGGATCAAGATGCAAGTCCAGAAATGGCAGCTATGTTTGGTGCTTCTTTGGCATTATGTATTTCTGATATTCCATTCAATGGACCTATTGCTGGTTGTAAAGTTGGACGTATCAATGGAGAATTGGTTGCGAATCCTACAGTAGCTCAAATGGAAGAAAGTGACATTGATCTAACTGTAGCAGGTACTGCACAAGCTTTGAACATGGTTGAAGCAGGTGCTAAAGAAGTGAGCGAAGAAGATATGCTTGCGGCATTGATGTTTGGTCATGAACAAATCAAAAAATTATGTGCATTCCAAGAAGAAATTGTTGCGGCTTGTGGTAAAGAAAAACGTGAAATCGAATTGTACGCAGTTGATGAAACAATTGATCGTGAAGTTCGTTCTAACTTTGAAGCACAAATTCGTGCGGCTGTTTCAATTAAAGAAAAATTGGAACGTTATGGTAAGATTGATGATTTAACAGATGAAGCGGCTGAAATGATCGCAAACAAAGAATATGCATCTGAAAAAGATCAAAACAATGCGGTGAAACAAGCTCGTGAAATCTGTCGTGGTATTGAAGCAGATGAAGTACGTCGTTTGATTATTGAAGATAAAGTTCGTCCAGATGGTCGTCAAATTGATGAAATTCGTCCATTGAACTCACAAGTGGATTTACTTCCTCGTGTTCATGGTTCAGCATTATTTACTCGTGGTGAAACACAGGTATTATCAACAACTACATTGGGTGCATTAAATGATAACCAAATCATTGATGACTTAACTGTTGTAGATTCAAAACGTTTCATGCACCACTATAACTTCCCACCATATTGCGTTGGTGAAACAGGACGTATGGGAAATCCTGGACGTCGTGAAATTGGTCATGGTGCTTTAGGTGAAAGAGCTTTAGCTCAAGTATTACCAAGTGTAGATGAATTCCCATATACAATTCGTACAGTTGCGGATGTTATGGAAAGTAATGGATCTAGTTCTCAGGCAAGTATTTGTGCAGGAACTATGTCTTTAATGGCAGCTGGTGTTCCAATCAAAGCTCCAGTAGCTGGTATTGCGATGGGATTGATCATGGATGATGATTCAGGTAAATATACTGTATTGACAGATATCCAAGGTATGGAAGACCACTTTGGAGATATGGACTTTAAGGTTGCCGGAACTAAAAATGGTATCACAGCTTTACAGATGGATATCAAAGTAACAGGTATCACTAAAAATATCTTTGAAGAAGCTTTAGCACAAGCTCATAAAGCTCGTCTAGAAATCTTAGACAATATGTTGGCATGTATTTCTGAGCCAAGAAAACAATTGAGTCCATATGCACCTAAGATTGCGATGATGAACATTGATCCAGATAAGATCAAAGATGTGATCGGACCTGGTGGAAAAATGATCAACGAAATCATTGCACAATGTGACAATGTAAAAATCGATATTGATGATGATGGAAAAGTAGTCATCTACCACAATGATTATGATACAATCGAAAAAGCGAAACAAATGATCAGTGACATTGTTCGTGTAGCTAAAGTTGGTGATGTATATGCAGCTAAAGTTGTTCGTTTAGAAAAATTTGGTGCATTCGTTAACTTATTTGGTAACACAGATGGTTTACTACATATTTCTAAAATTTCTCACCATCGTGTAGATAAAGTAGAAGATGTATTAAAACTAGGTGATGTGATCGATGTTAAGGTTACAGAAATCGACAATAAGGGTCGTATCAATGTAAGCGCAAAAGCTTTACTTCCAAAACCTAAAACAGAAGAAGAAAAAACGGAAGCGTAAAAGTAAGGAACTCGTGAAAAACGAGTTCTTTTTTCTTGACTATGTGGTAAAATAGTTGGGTAGAGGTGAAAATTATGGATTTTAATACAGAAGTACTTAAATATAAAGATGATTTCTTAAAAGACTTAAATACACTTGTATCGTATGAAAGTGTTCGTGATGAATCGACAAAAGCTGAAAATGCTCCTTTTGGAAAGAATTGTCGTGACGTTTTAGATGCCATGTTAGATATGGCTAAACGCGATGGTTTTGAAACAAAAGATATTGATGGATATGCAGGTGTTGTTGAATATGGAAAGGGTGACGAAACATTTGGTGTTTTAGGTCACTTAGACATTGTGCCACTAGGCGAAGGATGGACAAAAGATCCTTTAAAAGTGACATTAGAAAATGGCTACATCTTTGGACGTGGTGTTATGGATGATAAAGGACCTGCTCTAGCTGGTTATTATGCCTTAAAAATGATTCGTGACTTAAACATTCCTTTGAAAAAAAGAGTCATGTTGATTACAGGATGCGATGAAGAATCAGGTATGGAATGTATGAATTACTATGTAGATCATGCCGAAGTTCCTCAAATGGGATTTGTACCCGATGCAAACTTTCCAGTAATTTATGGTGAAAAAGGTGGCTTACATGTAGGTTTAGTAAGTCGTGATGAAACGGTAATTAAAAAACTTCATGCGGGAAGCCGTCCAAATATCGTTATTGGTAAAGCGGATGTTACGGTGGATGTGATGAGTTATCAACAAGAAGACTTATTTAAATTCTATTGTGCTACGCAAGGTGTTAAGGGTTCAATCAAAAGAAGTGAGGAAGGAGTTACACTACATATTGATGGTGCCTTTGCGCATGCAGCTATGCCATATAATGGTGTGAATGCCGCTGTTCTATTATTGAACTTTATTGGTGAAGCTTATAATGATCAACTATCAAAAGATTTATATTTCTTATTAAAAGACTGGATGGGAAAACCTGTTGGCATTGAAAAAGATGGTTTATATATGTCTTTCTTAACAATGAATACAGGTATTGTGAATATGGAAAATAACGAAACAGATATCTTAATTGATATTCGTTATCCAAATGATACAAATGCAGATGAGATCATGGCTAAATTTGATGCAGCTTGTGCAAGCTTAACTTCAAATATCAAAGCAGAAAATCGTGGAGATTCAAAACCATTATTTGTGGATCCAGATTCTCGTTTAGTAAAAGATTTAATGAGTGTCTATCAAAAATATACAGGGGATACATTCTCTTGTCCTATCACAATTGGTGGTGGAACATATGCACGTAAATTTGAAAACTTTGTATCATATGGTCCAGAACTTCCAAATGAAGTGATTGAAACAGATGCATTCGTAGGAGGATGTCACCAACGTGATGAAGGTATTAAATTAGATAACTTGTTGCAGGCTATCTGTATTTATGCCGATGCGATCGTGACATTGTGTAGCTAATATGAGAATGCGTAAAGTAAAGTGGGCAACAGATTATTTGCCTACCGCAAATTGTTTAGTAAAAGAACCATCTAAACAGGCTGGAAATTGGAAAAAGTTGATGGGTACAGATACTTTGCATATTGAGATTGGTTGTGGAAAAGGAAATTATTCTTTAGACATGGCAAAAATGTATAAGGATACTGGATTTATTGCGATTGAAAAGAATGAAAGTGCTGCGGGTATTGCCGCTAAAAAATATGATGAGGATACAGAGGATAAACATTTGAAACTGATCCAAGATGATGCGAGTAGCATAGGAGAATGGTTTGGACCTCGTGAAGTGGATGTGATCCATTTGAATTTCTCAGATCCATGGCCTAAAAAGCGTTATGCGAAAAGACGTTTATCAAGTGCTTCCTTTTTAGATCAATATAAGCGCATCTTATCAAGAAATGGTGAGATTCAAATGAAAACGGACAACAGTGCTTTGTTTGAATATAGCTTGATTGAATTTCAAAATGCGGGATTTAAGATGGTTGAAGTCAGTGTGGATTATCGTCGTGAAAAACATGATGAAGATGCAATTACAGAATATGAACAAAAATTCATTTCTTTAGGACAACCAATCTATCGTTGTGTTTGGAGATATATGTATGACTGATATTAAAAATAAAGATGAATTTTTAAAAGCACTAAACAATACAGGCATTCAAGTGATGATGTTTACAGCGTTTTGGTGTCCAGACTGTATGTACATCAAACCTTTCTTGCCTGAAATTGAAGAAGAATTTAACAATTTACAATTCTATTCCTTAAATCGTGATCATTGTATGGATATTGCGCTTGAATATGAAGTGATGGGTATCCCTAGCTTTATATGTTTTAAGGACGGGAAAGAAATTTCAAGATTTGTATCGACTCTTCGAAAGACAAAAGAAGAAATAGAGGCATTTCTTACTCAGACTATAGAAAGTGAGGATAAAAGATGTTAAAGGACTTAATGCATGCGATTTTCAATGAAGATATTGAAGAAGAAGATGATGAAGAACAAGAAGTTGTAGAAGAACCTACAAAAGAAGAAGAAATTACACCTGTACCTGAAGTTGTAGAACAACCTGTTGTACAAGAGGAGGTAAAACCACAGCCTGTATTTACACAAGCTGCAAGTTCAATTGAAGAAAATCCTGAAAGCTTTATGGATTCTCCAATTTTTGAAAAGGCAATTATTCAACCAAAGGAAAAGAAAACAACAATTTTCCAAGGTTTAGATGTGGATTCAATTGCCCAAGAAGAAACTAAACCGAAACAAAAGGTATATAAGTATGATCGTCATAAATCAGTAAAGGTACGTCGTGTGGCGGAAGATTTAGATTATCAACCTGTTATTTCTCCAATTTTTGGAAATGTTGAGGATGATAAAAAAGAATTTGATAAAGTACATGATGCGATTTCTTTACAAAAACCAGAAGATGAAGATTTCTCACAGATTTTATCGCCAATGTATGGAACATACCTTCCTAGTATGCAGCCTGCAAAATCGATTCCTGAATATAAGGTGGAAGATAAAAAGGCGAATATGAATCTTTCTGAAATGTTAGAAAAGCCAAAAAAGGAAACAAATAAACAAGAAACTTTATTCGATAAAGAAGGTGAATAGAATGGCTTATCATTTTATTGGTATTAAAGGAACCGGTATGGCTGCCTTAGCATGTATCTTACATGATGAACATAAAGAAGTAACGGGTAGTGATATCGATAAATACATTTTTACAGAAGATGGATTAAGAGCTCGTAATATTCCTATTTATTCATTTAGTCCTGAAAATATTAAGGATAATGACACTGTAATTATTGGTTTATCTTTTGATCAAACACATCCTGAAGTGAAAGCGGCCATGGATAATCCAACTGTAAAAACATATTATTATAATGAATATTTAGGTATTTTATTAGAGTCATACAGCTCAATTTGTGTAGCCGGTACACATGGTAAATCAACTACGACTGGTATTTTAGGTCAAGTTCTTTCTTTACAAGATGAATGTGCCTATTTAATTGGGGATGGCCATGGCTATATGCCAGAACATGCCAATCATTTTGTGTTAGAGTCTTGTGAATTTCAAAGACATTTCTTAGCATATCATCCAGATTATGCGATTATTACAAATATTGAATTAGATCACATCGACTATTATAAAGATATGGATGATTATGTATCGGCATTCCAAAGTTTTGCCAACCAAGTTAAAAAACACATTGTGGTATTTGGGGATAACGAACACTTGAAGAATTTGCATTACAACGTACCTGTAACAACGTATGGTATGAAGGATGGAAATGATTATCAAGCTGTCAATATTGAACAAGGTCCATTTGGCATGCATTTTGATTGTAAGCACAATGGTGAAATTTTAGCTCATGTAGAATTAAATGAAGTAGGAGATCCATTTATGCAGGATGCCTTAGGATGTTTTGCGCTAGCCCATGTTTTAGGAATGCCGGCTGATTTGATTGTACAAGGCTTAAAAGAATATAAAGGAATTGCACGTCGATTTGTGATTGATGAAGTCAAGGATAGTGTATTAGTGGATGACTATGCACACCATCCAACCGCTATTCGTCTTATGATTGATGCCGTTCGTAAAAAATATCCGGAAAAGAAAATTGTTGCGTTATATAAACCAGATCGTTATTCACGTCTACAATATTTCTTGGATGACTTTGCGAAAAGCTTAAATACGGCAGATCAAGTATGTTTACTTGATTTTCCTAAAAATGCCGTAAGAGAAGATGAAACAATCACGGTCACAATTCAAGATTTAATGGATCGTTGTCCAAACGCAATCTTATTAGATGTAGATGATGCTTCAGCAGAAAAGTTAAAAGAATTAGCTCCTGCAGCATTCGTCTTTATGTCTAGTAAAGATATCTATCTATTAAGAGATAAATTAGAGAAGATTTTATAAGAGAACAGACTCCCTGTTCTCTTTTTTGGTTGTGAAAAAACGAGTATAATATGTTTGGATCTTGAGTAAGTTAAAAGGAGTGAAGTCATGTATATTAAAAGACATTTAGAAGAAGTGATAAAAGAATGCTTAGAACAGTTTCCTATTGTATTGGTTACAGGACCTAGACAAGTTGGTAAAACAACACTTCTACAATGTTTGTGTGACGATTATAAATATGTGATTTTGGAAGATGTGTTTGTTTTAATTGAAGCTTTAGAAGAGACAAACTTGTTTTTAAAAAACTATCAACCACCCTTGTTCATTGACGAAGTCCAATATGCGCCTAGTATATTTAGATATTTAAAAATGTATGTCGATATGAATAAACAAAAAGGAAGCTTTGCGCTTACTGGATCACAGGCTTTTGAGTTGATGAAAGGGGTAAATGAAACCTTAGCTGGACGAATGGCTATTGTTGAATTAAAAGGATTATCATTTCGTGAAATACATCATATTGAATTTAATAAACCTTTTATCCCAAATGAAGCCTATTTTAATGAAAGACAATCACAAATTAAAAGCTATAGTGATTTGTGGTATTGGATTCATAGAGGAAGTATGCCGCAACTTCAAGATGAAAAAATTGATTGGCAAAGATACTACTCTTCTTATGTGAAAACATATATCGAAAGAGATGTTCGACAAATTATTAATGTTTCTAACGAGTTAAAATTTGTAAAGTTTTTAACATCTCTTGCGGTACGGTGCGGTGAATTATTAAACATTAATGCGGTCAGCAATGAAGTAGAGACAAGTGCAGATACAATTAAAAGATGGCTTTCGATTCTACAAACTTCGGGAATTATCTATTTGTTGGAACCATATTCTAACAATTTATTAAAGCGAGTTGTCAAAACACCAAAAGTTTATTTTTATGATACCGGTTTGGTATGTTACTTGGCTAGATGGACTAGTGCAGATACATCTATGACAGGTGCTCAAGCTGGAAATATATACGAAAATTTTATTGTGTCTGAAATTTTAAAAAGTCATTTAAATGCTGGTAAAACCATTTCAAATATCTATTTCTATCGTGATCGTGATCAAAGAGAAATTGATGTAGTGATTGATGAAGATGGGAAATTGTATCCGATTGAAATTAAAATGACGGCAAATCCTACAAAGTCAATGGGAAAACATTTTTCGGCATTAAAAGATATCCCAAATAAAGAAGTACAACCAGGAATCATATTATGTCAATACGATCGAAAGATGTATTTGACTGAAGATATGATCGCATTACCAATTGAATATATTTAACACTAAGTTCGAATTTAGTTTCGGGCTTTTTATTTTTGTGTAAACGCTTTTCCACAAGCTTCTTGATAGTTTTATTTTTTTCCAATTCATTCATTCTTAATTCAACCTTTCTCATTTAGATTACCTCCTACTAGATTTATGAGAAGGTAATTATACCAAATCAAAACATAATCAATTTGATTATATTAAGACAATATCATTTTTGAATCAGAGTTCGTCATTTTCCTGATTTTGCCTCTAGATTGTATTTTATGGAAGTGTTAGAATAATTCGAGCACTTCCTTTATTATTTGTAGCGTTTACAGGGTTGTGAAAAAAGTTTCAAAAGGAATAGATTAGTTAGAAAGCTTATGTTATAATCTTTCTGAGGTGGTATTGTGAGTCTAGATATCTTTATGAGTACATTAGCTCGTGCATTTTCATATGTTTTACCAATCGTTGGTGTTATCGCATTAATTTATTTGATTTTGTTTTTAAAACAGTTGATTGAAACTTTAAAACAGGTGTCAAAAACATTGGATACAGCCAATGATCAATTAAAAAAATTAGATGCACCATTAAAAACGGCAGAAAATATTTCTACCACAGTGGATGAAGTGAACCAGAGCGCAAAAGACGCGTTTGTGAGTGTGATGAGTTCACTTAGCGAAAATGTACAAAATGCCAAAGACTGGTTTCAAAATAAGAAAAATACAAAAGAAAGTATTGAAACAAAGGAGGATGAATGACATGGATGAAAAACAATTAATTGATGATTTAGAAAAAGAATCGATGCTAGAACTTGAAGTGATGCATGAATCCGAAAATACAGATAATGAAAGAATTATTGAGGATGCTAAGAGTAAAATTGAAAAAGTGTTCGATGATTTGCGTGATTTATTAAAAGATGCTTCTGATCCTGAAAAAGTAAAGGAAGCTTTATCGCAAGCTAAGGAGGATGCAAAAGATATTCTTTCTTCAACAAAAGATAAAGTGGTTGAAGTCAGTGAGAGTGAACAATTTAAACAAACTGTTTCGGCTGGTAAAGAATTTTTACAGGGCACAGCTGGATTGGTAGTAGATGGCTTTAAATATGGAAAAGAAACATTAAGAAAAAATGATTCTTTACGTAAAGTGATTGATAAAGCGGATGAAAAAGTAGACGAAATTCGTACAAATGATTCCGTTATTCGTGCCGTTGATAAAGCAGAAGAAGTAACTGGTAAAGCTACAGAAGCATTGTTTAGTGGATTGAAGAAAATATTTAACAAGGGGGACGAATAGGAATGAAAAGAATTACCATTTATGATGTTGCCAAAGAGGCGGATGTCTCATTAGCAACTGTATCACGTGTTATTAATGATAGTAATGTAGTGCGTGAAGATACACGTATGCGTGTTCAACAAGCTATTGAAAAATTGGGATATAAACCAAATGCGATTGCGCAAGGATTAGCTCTTTCAAAAACAACTACAATTTCAATTGTGATGAGTGAAAAGTTATTTGCGTATAATGCGAAGATCTTAAATGGTCTTATGGATGTCGCAAAAATCTATAACTACAACATCATGTTCCATACTACAAGTAAGGGCATTTCAAAAATGCAGGATGTGATTGAATCGATTATTAAGTCACGTGTGGATGGTGTAATTTTATTTAATGACAACTTCTCTGAAGATGAAATGGAAGTCTTACATGAATACCAAATTCCTATGGTTGTAGTTGGAAGTAAGTTAAAAGGACAAAAGATTGGCAACGTTGGAAATGTATATATCAACTTCGAACGTATGGCATATGAATTTGTCAACGAATGCTTCGAAAAAGGTATCGATGATATTTCTATGGTAGAAGATAAATTAAATCTTTCTATGATGGAACAATTAAAAGCGGGTGTAGATCGTGCATATGCTGAAAAGGGATTGGTTTTCAACAAATATGTTACATATGATGATAGCTACAAATCAAGTTATACATTCTTGTCCGATTACTATAAGAGAAATAAGCCAAGTCGTATGGTAATCACATTCCGTGATTCACAAGCCATTGCTTTAATGAATGCTTGTAAAGAGAGTGGATATTCAATTCCAGATGATACACAACTTGTATGTATCTTGAATTCTAAATATTTAACAATGATGCGTCCAATGATTTCTACATACAACATTCCTGAATATGATTTAGGAGCTGTTGCGATGCGTTTATTAACTAAGATGTTAGTGGATGATGGGTCTGTTAAACAGAATAAAGACATTGAAATCTCATTCTCAAAAATGTTTAGAGAAACTACAAAGTAAGAGTTCGTTTTGAACTCTTTTTTTATTTAGTGTATAATCTAGGCATGGAAATAATTTTTATAAATAACGCAAAAGATAGAAGTGTCTATCGATACAAAAAAGACTTTGAAAACATATTAGAACGTGCATGCCAGGTGTTAGAAAGAAAAGGAGATTGGAGTTTATCTGTAATATATGTAACACCTGAACAGATTCACAAAATCAATCGTGACTATCGAAATGTAGATCGTCCAACGGATGTGATTAGTTTTGCGATTCAAGATGATATGAGTGACATGTTGGTGGATGAAGATCAATATGAACTTGGAGACATCTTTATCAATGTGCAAGCTATTCGTGATCAAGCAAGTGCCTATGGACATTCGATTCGTAGAGAAGCTTGTTTCTTATTCTGTCATGGCTTACTTCATTTGATGGGATATGATCACATGAAAGAAGAAGATGAAAAGGTCATGTTTGCCTTACAGGATGAAATTCTTGATGAATTGGTTCAAAGGTAGATTTAAATATGCCTTTCAAGGCCTGTTTTACGCTTTTACTTGCGATCGTAGTATACGTCTTCAAGGCATCTTTGGATTGATTGTTATAGTGTTTGGCTTTATCTTTCATTGTTCCATTGAAGAATGGATGATGTTGATTAGTGCAATTGGTTTCGTATGGTTTAGTGAAATTATGAATTCTTGCATTGAAAGATGTGTGGACTATATTTCACTAGAACACAATGAACAAGCTAAACATATTAAAGATATGGCTGCTGGTGCTGTATTTATTATCAGTGTGCTTGCGGCTTGTATTGGGCTTTATGTATTTTTGCCCAAATTATTTTAAATGGGAGGTAAAATGGAAAATTATAAATCAGGATTTATCGCAATTGTTGGAAGACCCAACGCTGGAAAATCAACATTGTTGAATGCATTGTTAAAAGAAAAAATTGCGATCATGTCAGATAAACCAAATACGACAAGAAACAATATTTCGGGTATTTTAACCCATGAAGATTGTCAATATGTATTTGTGGATACGCCAGGTATCCATAAGCCTCAACAACAATTGGGTCGTGTTTTAAATAAAAATGCGTATTCTGCCATGGAAGATTGTGATGTCATCGGATGGATCGTGGATGGTACACAATCTTTTGGAACTGGAGATTCTTTCATTCTAAAAAGAATTGAAACACTTCATAAACCAGTTGTGTTGATTATGAATAAAATCGATAAGTTAGCGAAAGAGCAATTGTTGAAGCGTTTAGTGTATTGGCAAAATCAATATGACTTTAATGATATTGTTCCGATTAGTGCTTTAGACAAAGATAATCTAGACGAATTATTACATGTATTTAAAGGATACTTGCCCCAAGGCGAACCTATGTTTCCAGAAGAAATGAAATCGGATCATGATATCAATTTCAGAATGTGTGAAATCGTTCGTGAAAAAATCTTATTTAAAACGCATGAAGAGATTCCTCATAGTGTGGCGGTTATTTTAGAACGTAAAGAAAAACGCGGTAATCGTATGTATCTTCAAATGATGGTCGTTGTGGATCGTGAATCGCAAAAGGGAATTTTGATTGGTAAACAAGCGAACATGATTCGTTCCATTCGTTTAGATGCACAAAAAGAATTGAAAGATATGCTTGGATGCAGTGTAGATTTAGAATTGTTTGTTCGTGTAGAAAAGAATTGGCGTAATCATGAAAACAAAATCAAAGAATTTGGTTTAGATGAATTAGAACAAATCGATGAAGACTAAGATTCAAGCCCTTGTATTAAGTGTAAGTGAATATAAAGATAAAGATGGTTTGGTCAAAGTGTTGACTACAGATTCCATTTTAACTTTATACGCAAGAGGACTGTTCAAGCAAAATTCTAAGAATTTAAGGCTTGTACAGCCCTTTTCTTATAATGAATTCATGATTGAAGATAAAACGAAAATGCCTTTATTGCTCCAAGGACAAACCATTCATTATTACTATCACATTCAAGAAGATCTATTTAAATCCAGTTGTTGTTTTGTATTACACGATCTGATTTCTAAAACGAAAAAAGAAGAAAATCTATTTCATACATTATTGGAATGTTGGAATTCAGCAGATAAAGACCTGGATGACTTTTATTTCTGGGCATGTATTGTCTTAAAATATTGCATCGAACAAGAAGGCATTCAACCATTTGTGGATGGTTGTGTACATTGTCAAAATATGCGAGTTGAAACTTTATCTTTAAAAGATGGTGGCTTTTTATGTGAAAAGTGCAATCACAATCAAAATCCAAAATGGAGTGTGGATTCATTAAAAAAATATCGAGCTTTGTTTAAAAGTAAAGAAGAAAATTTAGAGTATGTGAAAGTTCATTTTGATTTCAACATGGACGATTTGATCTATCTAGCTAAATGGATGGAGTATCATAGTCACAAGAATTATCCAAGTATTCGTTTTTTAGAAAGTATAAGAGGCTTAAAGTGATGTTTCAAGAATTAGCACTTCAAGTCGCACAAAAAGCACATGCAGGTCAAGTTGATAAAGCAGGAAAAGATTATATCCTGTATCCTACATGGATACAGATATAGAAAAGGCCGTTGCGTATTTGCATGATGTATTAGAAGATACAAATGTTACTGTGGATGAATTAAGAAATATGTTCCTAAATGAAATCTTAGATGGCGTAATCACATTAACGCATAGAAAAGATGAATCTTATTTTGAATATATATCTAGAGTATCTACATCAAAGTTAGCTAAAAAGGTAAAGGCTGCAGATCTTTATATCACAAGAATCAAAGAACCAACAAAAACGGATTATAAAAGACTCGAAAAGTACAAGAAAGCGATACTGTATCGAGTGATGCACTAGTGTTGTGGTACAAAACATATGAAAATAAGACAACCTATTTTTAAGTGGGGGATTAAAAACAGGCCATGAGAAATCGTGGCTTTTCTTTATGTGTGTCTTTGGATTTAGTCTAGAAATTTATTGATAAATAGGATATAATATGAAAGTGTATCCTTTTGTCTGTATACATAAAAGAAATGAGGTAAATAACATGAACGAAAAGACATTCAATGATGTAGTAAATCACATGAAAACCTCTGGTTTTGTTTACCAAGGTTCAGAAATCTATGGTGGTTTGGCAAATACTTGGGATTTTGGTCCTTTAGGCATTGAATTAAAGAACAATATTAAAAATGCTTGGTGGAAACGTTTCATCCAGGAAAGTGAACACAACGTAGGTTTACAAAGTGCCATCTTAATGAACCCAAATGTATGGGTAGCTAGTGGTCACGTTGGAGGATTTAGTGATCCTTTAATGGATTGTAAAGAATGTAAGAGCCGTTTTAGAGCGGATCAATTGATTGAAGAAGCTAGTAATCACACAGTAAACTGTGGTGGTATGTCAAATGAAGATATGGAAAACTATATTGCTGAACATGAAATCACATGTCCAAAATGTGGCGCTAAAAACTTCACAAACATTCGTCAATTTAACTTGATGTTCAAAACATTCCAAGGTGTATTAGAAGATGCCAAGAGTACAATCTACTTGCGTCCAGAAACAGCACAAGGTATCTTTGTCAACTTCAAAAACGTACAAAGAACAATGCGTAAAAAATTACCATTCGGTATTGGACAAATTGGTAAGAGTTTCCGTAATGAAATCACACCAGGAAACTTCATTTTCCGTACGCGTGAATTTGAACAAATGGAACTTGAATTCTTCTGTAAACCAGGAACCGATTTAGATTGGTTTGAATACTATTGTAAAAACTGTGTTCAATTCTTAAAGGATTTAGGTATTAATGAAGAAAATATTCGTTTACGTGCTCATGATCCTGAAGAATTAGCACACTACTCAAATGGTACAAGTGATATCGAATACCACTTCTCTGAACCTATCGGATGGGGTGAATTATGGGGTATCGCAGACCGTACAGATTTTGACTTAAAAGCACACCAAACAACTTCAAAACAAAACTTAGAATATTTTGATCAAGAAGCCAATGAAAAATATATTCCTTATGTTATTGAACCTAGTGTAGGTGTTGAACGTTTGATGTTAGCTGTTATGTGTGAAGCTTATCAAGAAGAACAATTAGAAAATGATTCTCGTGTTGTATTAAAATTACACCCTGCATTAGCACCATATAAAGTAGCTGTACTTCCATTATCTAAAAAATTATCCGATCAAGGGGATGAAGTATTCGCAAAATTATCAAAACACTTTAGCGTAACATATGATGATGCTCAAAGCATTGGAAAACGTTATCGTCGTCAAGATGCGATTGGTACACCATTCTGCGTAACTGTTGACTTTGAAACAGCTAACGATGGATGTGTAACAATCCGAGATCGTGACACTATGCAACAAGAACGCGTCGCTTTAGATGATCTTGTTTCATATATCGAAAATAGAATCGCATTTTAATGAGCTGGATTAGCGAAGAGGATATAAAGGCAATACGTCAACAAGCCGATATTGTTGACGTAATGTCTCACTATATCACACTTGAAAAACAAGGCAAAAATTATAAAGCCATATGTCCTTTTCATGATGATCATGATCCAAGCTTATCGATTTCGACGGATAAACAAATATTCAAATGTTTTGTGTGCAATACAGGTGGAAATGTATTTACTTTTGTTCAAAAGATCGAAAATATTTCTTTTCTAGAAGCTGTATGTAAGGTTGCTGAATGGATTCATTATCCTTTACATTTGGATACATCTAAATTTCAACCGAAAGTCGATGAAAATCAACCTTTATTTGATTGTATACAATCGTATATTCGTTTTTTGACATTTGAACTTGAAAGTGAAAATGGAGAAAGCGTAAAAAGGTATTTAAGTCAACGAAAAATAAATGAAGATATTATAAAAAGATTTGAAATTGGGTATGCACCTGAATCGAGTCGTAGTGTGAAGTATCTCAAGGCAAAAGGTTTTAACGAACAAATACTATTCGATACAGGATTAATTCGTACTCATGACTTGAACACCTATGCCGTATTTGATCATCGATTAATGATTCCAATCCATGATGAACATGGTAATCCAGTTGGTTTTACGGCAAGACGATTAAATGAAGATAAAGATATCGCAAAATATATCAATACTTCAGAAACAAAGATCTATCACAAAGGAAATTTAATATTTAATTATCATAGAGCGAAAGAGTTTGCAAAAAAGAATAAGCGATGCATATTAGTTGAGGGGGCTATGGATGTCATTGCCTTTGAAAAGGCGGATATTCATGAAAGTATTGCTTGTTTAGGTACAGCTTGTACCAAGGAACAAATGACATTATTAAAACGTTTAAATGTACCACTAGTGGTATGTTATGATGGGGATAGAGCTGGTAAGGCAGCCACTTATAAATTTGGAAAGCTAGCCGTCGATTATGGCTTGAACTTTTCCATTGTGAAAAATACAACGGGTAAGGATCCGGATGAAATTTTTAATGAACTTGGGAAAGATGAATTGTATTTATCCGTTCATAAAACCGTGTCGTTTGTTGAATTTTTATTCGAATATTTACCAAATCAATATGATTTAGACAACTACGAGGATAAGAAAAAATTCACTTCTGAAATGCAGTCTTTTATTGAAAGAACATGCACAGATTTTGAAAAGGCCGATTACTATTCTCGTATTCGAGATTTAACTGGATTTGATCTATCGAATTCTGCAAGTGCTGTTGCACAAATAAAAGAACCAAGAAATAAACCATCTGTTATTCGAAATATGGAGCCATTAAAAAATGGAAGAACACTTGCCGAGTATGGTGTGTTATGGATGATTCTTAAAAGTAAATTAGCGGCCGACCAATTTAAAGATCAGATTGGCTTTTTCCAAGATCCAATCTGCGAAGAATTGTCATTATATTGTTATGACATGTATCGAAATATGGACCACATCGATTTTGATGTCTTAATGAGTTATATCGAAAAAGAAGAGGTTCGTAATTTATTGGTAAGCCTAATGGAAAATCCGTTTCATGTTTATGAATATAATGAAGACTTCTTTAACGATAGTTTAATGAAGATCAAAGAATGTACTTTACAAGACCAAATCGATCAGATCAATAATCAGATTAAGAATGTTCAAGATCCGATGATTAAAATTAGTTTGGCGAGTAAAAAACAGGAATTAATTATTCAAAGAAACGAAATCAACCATCGAAAGGAAGGATAAAAGTATGGCAAATGAAACTCAAAAATTAAAGTTTACAAGCTTGGATGAGGCAAAAGAATTCTTGCTAAAGAGTAAGGAACAAAATGCAGATGTTTCTCAAAAACAATTCTTAGATGCAGTCAGTGCTTTAAATTTAGATGATGACACATTGGACGATCTATATAACTGGATCGATGAAAATATGATTGAATTCATTGATGGGGATGAATTGGATGAAGATGATTTAAATGAGGATGATTTAAACGATGAAGATTTGGGCGAGGAAGATTCAATCGCAGAAGAAATTTCACAACTAGAAAAAACATTCGCGAATGCATCACATGCCAAAATTAATGACCCAGTTAAAATGTATTTAAAAGAAATCGGTCAAATTCCATTGTTGGATCCTAAAGAAGAGCCAATTATTGCGCGTCAGATTCAAGAAGGGGAACAGGCAAAAGAAGATATTAAAAACCCAGATTTAAGTGAGGAAGAAAAGAAAAAACTCGCAAAAATTATTGCGGATGGTGAAGAAGCGAAACAAACATTGATTTCTTCAAACCTTCGTTTAGTTGTATCGATTGCCAAAAAATATGTAGGTCGTGGAATGTTATTCTTGGATTTGATTCAAGAAGGAAATTGTGGTTTGATCAAAGCCGTTGAAAAATTTGATTACACAAAAGGATTTAAATTTTCAACATATGCGACATGGTGGATTCGCCAATCCATTACGCGTGCTATCGCAGACCAGGCTCGTACAATTCGTATTCCAGTACACATGGTTGAAACAATCAATAAATTAACACGTATTCAACGTCAATTGGTACAAGATCTAGGTCGTGATCCAATGCCAGAAGAAATCGCAGAAAAAATGGAAAATATTTCTGCTGAAAAGGTACGTGAAATTCAAAAGATTGCCTTAGATCCAGTGAGTCTTGAAACTCCAATTGGAGAAGAAGATGACTCTCACTTAGGAGATTTCATTGAGGATAAAGATACATTATCTCCAGATGATTATACAAACAATCAATTGTTGAAAGATGAAATCAATGCTGTTTTACAAGGACTTACGGAACGTGAAGAAAAAGTATTGCGCTTACGTTTTGGTTTATTAGACGGAAGAACTCGTACGCTAGAAGAAGTTGGTAAAGAATTCAATGTTACTCGTGAGCGTATTCGTCAAATTGAGGCGAAGGCATTGCGTAAATTAAAGAATCCAAATCGCTGCAAACGCTTAAGAGACTTCGTAAAATAATGATACCTTGTTCGAATCGTATTCAAGAAATATTAGAATGGGTCAATGGCGATTGTATTGCAGATATTGGCTGTGATCATGCCTATGTTGTCTGCAACGCCATTTTAAACCATCAATCCAAAAAAGGTTATGCTTGTGATGTGGCACAAGGTCCATTGGATAATGCCAAGAAAACCATTGAAGAGAATGAACTATCTGATTTTGTATCTTGTCGATTATTAGATGGCATTCAAGGTTTGAATGAGGATGTGGATCAAATTATTATTTGTGGCATGGGATCTAAATTGATCATAGATATTCTTTCAAAAGGGAATTTACATTCTGGTTTAAGATTCTTATTATCAAGCCATAAAGATGATTTTATCTTACGAGAATATTTACGCGATCATAATATTCATATTGTCCGCGAAAAAATGATTTATGACAATGGACATTATTATCCAATTTTAGATTGTGTTGTGAAAGATCACATTCAAAATATAAGTTTTGCACAACTTCATTTTGGTATGAATATGAAAATGGATTCAACGTATTTATCCTATCTAGATTTTGAAGAGAATAAATATAAAAATATTCTTTCAAAAGTCAATAAACCTGAATTTCTTGAAAAAATTGAATATATAAAAGAAATCCGTACTCAGAGAATTTCCTGAATACGGATTTTTGGCTTTTCGATGTCTTGCGATAGATAATCTTTAACTTGGTTTGTCAAATATGTAGGGGTACTTGCACCACTTGTGATCGCAATTGTGGAATAGGGTTCAAAATTCTTTTTATCAATATCTTCAACCGTTTGAATGGAAAATACATCAGGAATACCCGCCTTTTTTCCAATATCAACTAGTTTTTGTGTGTTATTGCTTGTAGGATCTCCAACAACGATTAAACAATCGACATTTTCAAGATCTAAAATAGCTTGTTGACGAACTCTTGTCGCATTACATATTTCATCATGGAAGATTGCGGATGGATAAAGTTGTTTGATTTGATCAAAAGTGTCTTTTAATTCATAGATCGACATCGTTGTTTGATTTGTCACAAAAATTTTGTTTGTATCAACATTTGGAATCTCTTTCTTTGGCTCAATCAAATATACATTTTTACTCATTGTATAAATCGATTCAGCTTCTGGATGTTTGTTTTTGCCAATATAGAAAATAGTATAGTCCTCATCCAAATATTGTTTTACGATCTTTTGTGTCTGTAAGACAAATGGACAACTCGCATCCACAAGAATCAACCCTTTTTCTTTGGCTTTTTCATAAACTTTTGGACTCACACCATGCGCTGTAAAAATCACAATACCTTCATTAATTTCATCCAATAATTCGTAACGTGTTTTATTCTTGTTTTCAATTGTATCAATGGAATAAGATTGAAGGGCCTTTTTCACATATTGATTATGTACAAGATTTCCTAAAATCGTAATCTTTTGATTTGGATATTGAATTCGTGTTTTCTTTGCGATTTCGATGGCTTTTAAAACGCCTCCACAATACCCCTGAGGCTTGACTGTAATGATATTTTGTGTTTTCATATAAACATTATGCCCTAATTATTTGTATTTGTAAAATGGAAAGAATTTTGGGATAATACTAGAGTAAAGGATGTGAAATTTATGAATAATCGTATTCAAGAAATAATGGATTTAGAACATTTTAAAACATTAACACCCATCCAAGAACAGGTGTTAAATCGTAAAAATAAAAATAGAGATATTATTGGTGTTTCAAGTACGGGTTCAGGAAAGTCTCACGCTTTCTTTATGCCAATCTTTGAAAAACTAGATTTTGATCAAGATTGCGTACAAGCCGTCATTTCTGCACCAACTCGTGAACTTGCTTATCAATTATATGATCGTTGTCGTAAGATTGCCAAACATTTTAATGTGCGCGTAAAACTTGTGACAGGTGGTATGGAAAAAGTAACGCAAATGGAAAAACAACCACAAATCGTTATTGGTACACCTGGAAGAATGAAAGACATGTTTATTAAAGATAATGTCTTACGTTTAGATACAGCTAAAATTGTTGTCATCGACGAAGCGGATATGACATTAGAATTTGGATTCTTAGAAGATATTGATGAAATCTTATCTAAAATGGATAAGAAAGTACAAATGATGGTCTTCTCGGCAACCATTCCAGAATCTTTACAACCGTTCTTAAAGAAATATTTGTATGATCCTGAATTTATTGAGATTAAAAAGGAAGAAGCTTTTCAAAGTGATGTAAAACACATTTTAGTTCCTTGTAAGCACAAGAGTTATGAACAAAAAATCTTAGATGTACTTCCATGTATTCAGCCCTATGTTTGTTTGATTTTTGCGAATACGACGCAAGAAGCACAAAATATTGCCAATACGATGCGTGAAAATGGGTATGATCTCGTTGAACTTCATTCAGGGCTTGAATCGCGTCAACGTATGCAGGCTATTAAAATGATTCAAAGCCAAAAGAAGAGTTATATCGTTGCCAGTGATATTGCCAGTCGTGGAATTGACTTAGAAGGAATTACACATGTGATTAGTTGTGGCTTCCCTAAAGATTTAAAATTCTATATTCACCGTGCAGGTCGTACGGGAAGAGCAAGTCGTGATGGTCAATGTATTGCTTTATATAAAGAAAGCGATACTAGATCGATTCAATCTTTAATCAAACAAGGTATTGAATTTGAACATCAAGATGTGAAGAACAAACAATTTGTGGATTTAAAACCATATGTTAATAAGCGTCCAATGAAAAAGGATGCGTTCCACGAAGAAGTTGAAAAAATCGTTCATAAGAAAAAGAAAGTAAAACCAAATTATAAGAAAAGACAACGTCAAGAAATTGATCGTATGAAACGTAAAAAGCGTCGTGAAATGATCAAATCGGATATTAAGCGCCAACAAAAAGAACGCGCTAAAGAAAGACAACGCCAAAAAGGAATGGATATATGATCTATTTAGGAAGTCATGTTTCTTTTAAGAGTCCTAACTACTTTAAAGGAGCCATTGAAGAAGCTTTATCCTATAAAGCGAATGCCTGTATGATCTATACAGGACCGCCTAGTAATACACGTCGAGTGGATGTATCGAAATTAAAGATTGAAGAAGCTAAAAAAATAATGGCTGAACATGATTTTTCAATCGATCGTGTTATTGTGCATGCACCCTACATTATCAATTTGGCCAATGCTCTAAAACCTGAAACGGCTTTGTTTGGGCAAGACTTTTTAAAGGCAGAATTAGAAAGAGTTTCTAAAATCGGTGCTAAAACACTAGTGCTACATCCAGGAAGCCATGTAGGTGCTGGAATGGATGTTGGTATTGAATGGATCATCAATGGCTTAAATGAAGTCTTAGATCATGATACAAGTGATGTCAAGATTGCGCTTGAAACGATGGCCGGAAAAGGTAATGAATGTGGTTTTACATTTGAACAACTTCAAAAAATTTATTTAGGGATTCATAAAAAAAGCCGCATTGGTTTTTGTATGGATACATGCCATATTTGGGATGCAGGTTATGATATCACTCACTTTGATGAAGTCCTCAATCAATTTGATTCAATTTTAGGCTTAGAAAATCTATTATGTATGCATATCAATGATTCTAAAAATGATTTGGGTGCCCATAAAGATCGTCATGAAAATATAGGTAAAGGCTACATTGGCTTTGATGTATTGTACGCTATCGTGCATCATCCAAAGTTAGAACATGTCACAAAAATATTAGAGACTCCATTTGTGAATGGAAAAGCTTGTTATAAAGAAGAAATCTCAGCACTGCGCTGAGATTTTTTTCTAATTAAAATTTATCAATTTCTTCTTTTAAACGAGCTACAATCTGATCTTGTGGAATCTTTTCAATGATTTTGCCCTTCTTAATCAATAAGCCTTCTTTTTTGCCACCTGCAATCGCAATATCCGCATGTTTAGCTTCACCAGGACCATTGACCGCACAACCCATGATGGCTACTGTTACTTCTTTATGAATCGTTTGAAGATAGCTTTCAATTTCATTGACAACCGGCTCCATATCCCATTGAGTTCGCCCACATGTTGGACATGCGATTAGATTTGGTACATTTTTGATGAGCTTGCAGTCTTTTAATAATTCCTTTACGATTGGAATTTCTTTTTCAGGTGCACCATTAACACTGATTCGAATTGTATTTCCAATACCTTCATTTAATAAAGTGCCTAAAGCTAAACTCGATTTGATGGCACTTGTCATGGTTGTACCGGCTTCTGTTACACCTAAATGTAAAGGGTAATCAAATGTCTTAGCTGCAAGACGGTAAGCTTCAATACATAAAAGTGGATCACTTGATTTAAAAGAAAGGACGGTATCATAAAAATCGAGATCTTCTAAGATTTTTACATGTCTTTGTGCACTTTCAATCATACCTTCAGCCGTTGGCTTACCATATTTTTCATGAATATCTTTTTCTAAAGAACCACCATTGATTCCAATACGAATGGGAATATGTTTTTCTTTACAAGCCTTTACAACTTTTTCTACATTTTCTCTAGAACCAATGTTTCCTGGATTTAAACGAATCTTATCAGCACCTGCTTCAATACAAGCTAAAGCTAAACGATAATCAAAGTGAATATCGGCAACTAATGGAATATGAATTTGTTTTTTAATATCTTTTATGGCTTTGGCATCTTCCATATCCATACAGCTGACACGAATTAATTCGCAGCCCATTTTTTCAAGGTTTAAAATTTGTTTGGCTACCTCATCCGCCTTTTTTGTTTCAATGTTACACATTGATTGAATAATAACGTGATTATTATGTCCAATTTCAAGATTTTTTACTTGAACTTGACGAGTTTGAGTTCTGTTCATAGTCATCCTCCATATCTCAAGTATACGCCTTTCTTTCTTTTTTTTCCATTTCATCTTGGAAACGTGTATAATATATAGTGTTTTCGTATAAAGGGGGATTCAATTGAAAAAGAGTAGAAAATCATTGAAAAGGGCAAGACAAACTATTTCTGTTGATCAAGTCATTTCGAATCGTATATTGATTCTTGCGGTTTCCATTACCGTATGTTTTTTAATCATCTTTTTACGATTGTTCTATCTTCAGATTGTTTCATATAATGACTATACAGCGAAAAGAGAAGATTATACTTCCATCAAACAATATACTTCAGCACCACGTGGTCAAATCTATGATTGTAAGGGAAGAATTTTAGCTAAGACTGTGGTTAGTCACAATATTGTCTTTACATCTCCAAACAATATGGATTCAGATGATTATGAATTGTATGCGAAACGTATTGTGAAAGTGTTTCGTGTAAGCGCAAAAGATTTTACAGAGGAAGATAAAAAGCAGGCATATATTACGTACAAATCTTTTTTATCTGTAAATGATTCTGAATATGCAGCCAATCATTTATTGACTTCAAAAGAATTGAAACAATACAAGAATGGTGCATGGGGTGACAATGCCGAAAGTAAACGATACCAGATTTTAATGAATCGTATCGGCAAGAAACAAATTGGTGAGATGACACAATCCGAATTAAAAATGTGTGTGATTTACCAAAGAATGATTGCCAACCAAAGTACAGGACAAGAAAATGTTGTACTTGAAGATGTCAGTGATGATGATGTGGCCTATCTTGTCGAACATAAAACGGAATTTCCTGGATTTGACGTTGATTTTGGTGGATGGAAACGAGAATATCCATATGGAGAATCTTTATCGGATGTTTTAGGAAGTGTAACTACAAGTACACAAGGTTTGCCGAGTGAATTATCTAGCTATTATATTTCTAAAGGCTACCAATTAAATGCGAGTGTGGGTAAATCAGGCCTTGAATATCAATATAATGATTTACTTGCAGGAACACCTGAAATTGCCAAGATTACATATAATTCGAAGGGATTGGCGCAAAAAGAAGTGGTTCAAGAAGCAAAAAAAGGTTATGATATCCATCTTTCTATCGATATTGATCTTCAAACTTCATTAGATGATATTTTAAAGAAAACATTAAATGAATATGGGGGATCGGCGAATCGTGAAAATTTCAAATCTTTATTTACGACAGTATTAAATGCAAAAGATGGCTCAGTCCTTGCGATGTCAGGCTATCAAATGGATTTGGATACAAAAGGAATGACATATTTTTCAACGGGTAACTATATGTCTTTAGTCAACCCAGGATCATGCATTAAAGGGGCCACTGTATATATGGGTGAAAGTGAACATGTGATGAGTCCAGGAGAAACGATTGTCGATAAAACAATGAATATTGGAGGACAAGAATTTAGTTCCTACAAAGATTATGGTACGGTTGATGACATTATGGCTTTAGAAGTTAGTAGTAACATATATATGTTTAATGTGGCAATACGTTTGGCCAATGCCTCATATCAAGAAGAACAACCGCTTTACGTGAATGATCTTCAAGGTACATTAAATAAAATGCGTGGATATTATTCAATGTTTGGTTTAGGCAATAAAACAGGCATTGATGCACCAAATGAAGCAAGTGGCTATATGGGTTATGGTGCAGAGCCAGGTATGTTACTTTATTATTCTATAGGGCAGTTTGATATGTATTCACCACTTCAATTGGCCACTTATGGTGCAACTATCGCATCCAATGGGAATTTATATAAACCACGTTTTATGACGTATGCAACGGAAGTAAATTCACAAGAGGTAGTTGTGACGAATGCTAAAAAAATTAAATCTAAATTGCCTGAAAAGAATGCAGCCTATTTAGACCGAGTCAAACAAGGCTTTAGTGCCTGTGTAAGTTCAGGTTATTGTGGAGATCCAATGCAACCATTTGCAGGTAAAGTTTCAGCCAAAACAGGTACAGCCGAAGTAGGAGATTGGACAACCGCAAACCTTGTTGGATATGCTCCAAGTGATGATGCAACCATGGCATTTGCGTGCTCAGCACCAACATCAAGTATCAATGATCAAAGTGTTTCACCAAACATTTGTTTGAATATGGTGATGCCAGAATTTATTCAAAAGTATTTCGAATTGTATCCTGCAAGTTAAAATTTTGAAAATGACTTGAAATTGACTTGTAAGTTATGCTAGAATCAACTAGTAATTACTAATGTGAGGAGGACTGAACATGAGAGATCGTATTACATTTAAGTGCTCTGTTTGCGGTGAAGAAAATTATATTGGTACAAGAAATAAGAAAAAACATCCTGAACGTATGACTGTTAAAAAATATTGTCCAAAATGCAATCAGCAGACTGAACATAAGGAGAAAAAGTAAGAAAGGCCGTTTTATTCGGTCTTTTTTATGTATTAGACGATGAAAGTTATTCAACAACCTTTAGGACCTGTACAGGCAAATTGTTATTTGGTGATGGAAAACCATCATGCTTTAATCATCGATCCAGCCGACATATTGCCAAATCTTGATGAAATTTTGAATCAGAATGATTGTACATTAGATGCGATTGTTTTAACACATGCACACTTTGATCATATTTCAGGCGTAGATAAGATTGTAAATAAATTTGGCTGTGATGTATATTTGAATCCAAATGAATTTGATTTTCTTTTAGATCCCGATTTAAATTCATCCAGTGCCTTTTATATGGATGTGACATGTAATGCCAACGCAAAACCACTTATTGAAGGTAAAAACGAAATTGCAGGCTTTGAAGTAGAAGCTATATATTGTCCGGGACATTCGATTGGTTCTACAGTATTAAAAATCGAAGATTGTTTATTTACTGGAGACGTGCTATTTCAAGGTTCCATTGGAAGAATGGATTTAGCAACTGGCAGTGTTACAAGTATGAAACAATCCTTAAAAAAATTGTATCAATTCAACAAAGATTATAAAGTATATCCAGGACATGGACCAACGACTTCTTTATCGCAAGAGAAAAAATGGAACGAAAGTTTAAAATATGCAGAAATTTATTAGAATTTCTGCTTTTTTTTTCGTATTAGATAAGGGGGTGATAAAAAATGGAGGATTTATTAAAGGATCTCATTGAATATGCGATTGATAAAAAAGCGAGTGATATCCATTTTGTACTACATAATCAAAGGTTACAGATTCAACTTCGCACACAAAATGAAATGATTGATGTATATCAAGATATATGGAAACCATCGTTTTTTGAGTATTTAAAATTTATTTCTCAGATGGATCTAACCAATCCTTATACGCCGCAAAGTGGACAGTTTAAAGTATATCTTCATAATCATGATATCTTTTGTCGTTTCAGTATCTTACATAATCATAATATTCAAACAGGTGTCATTCGGTTGTTGAACACTAAACAAGCTATTCAACTTTATGAATTGTCTTTATGGAAAAAGGATACACAATTTTTTCAATCTTTAATTCCACTTAGACAAGGACTTGTGCTATGTGTAGGACCTACAAATAGTGGAAAGACGACAACACTTCATGCTTTACTTCATGAAATCGCAAAAACAAGGAAACATAAGGTTGTCAGTCTAGAAGATCCGATCGAAATTGAAGATGATTCCTATTTACAGCTACAAATCAATGAAACAATGGGATTTACATACGATGTAGGCATCGAGCAATTATTAAGGCATGATCCGGACATTATATGTATTGGAGAAACAAGAAATAGCTATACAGCGAAGATGGTATTGCGTGCAAGTTTAACAGGGCATTTGGTCTTAACGAGTATTCATGCCAAAAATGGAAAGGAGTGTATCAGTCGTCTTGAAGATCTTGGGGTTTCTAAACAAGATTTATTAAGTGTATGTACCGCCATCATTTCACAACGCTTATATTCAAATGGCGACAAGAAAGTGTGTGTATATGAAATCATGGATCAAAAAACATTGGAATATGTCATGCGATATGGAAAATATCCCGACCAATTTGAAACATTATCTTCAAAAATTAAGGAAGGTATTAAAAAAGGATATATCCTTGACGAACAAGCCGAGTGCGACATGTTTAGTTTGTCGTGAAGAAATTGAACAATTTCAATTGTTACAAAATCAAGGCGTGCCATTTGATACATTGGTTCATTTGGTATTTAAAAAGGATGATGAAATATTGAATGAATTAAAATTAGGAAATTGTTTAATGGATTTATTCTGCAGGAATCAAAAGAAGTTGTATTTTAAATATTTAAAGATTTTAGGTAGTAAGATGAATCTTAAAGAAGCCATCGAATGTGTTTCTCAAATTGAAAAAAGTTCGAATGTATTCTTTGAACAATTGTTAAAAAAGATCGCATATCCATTCTTTTTACTTGTATTTGCGTATTTTATGATTTGTTTCTTTTCAGACTTTGTGCTTGTTCAAATGAAAGATTATATTTCAAGTAATTCTGTCTTAATTTTGATTCAAGTATTAAAGGTTCTATTTGGCACAAGCATTTTGAGTATTCTATTGTATCTAGGCTTATATTATTTGTTTTTCTATAAGTATGATGCAAGACTGAAATGTCCATTTTCTTTGATGAAGAAAATGATCTCTTTACAATTTGTATGTATGTATCAAGCTTTAGAAAAGACCTATAGTTCAACACAAGAAGTATTAGAAACTTTATCTTTGATGGATTTTAGTATTGTGGGTATGGTATCCAATGAAATTTTAGATCAATTAAAGAAGGGAAATACTTTGGAAGAGTGTTTTTTAGTCATCCATGTATTTGATGCATCTTTTAAGAAGATGATCCAATATGCTTTGAATGGTAACCGCATCTCGATATTTTTTGATCTATATATCAAGAAATGTCGTTTCGATCTTGAAACATCTATAAAGAAGTTATCCAATGGAATTCAATTGTTTTCGTATATCAGTATTGGCATATTGGTTGTGGTTGTCTATCAAATCATGATGATGCCAATGAATATGTTAAATCAGTTTTAAATGGAGGATAAAAATGGAAAAGAAAAATGGATTTACAATATTAGAAATGATGATCGTGATGTTGATCGTAGCTTTACTTTTGTTGATTACTTTGCCAAATATTCAACAAAAGGAGAAAATTATTCGTAATAAGGGTTGTGAAGCTTTACTTGAAATTGTAAACTCACAAATCATGTTGTATGAAATTGATCAATTGGAAACACCTACAAGTGTGCAAGAGCTTATTGATTTTGGATACTTAAAGAAAGGACAAGATACATGTCCAGATCATAGTCAAGTGGTGATTGAAAATGGACAGGCTATCTCTAAATAAGAATGGTTTTACTTTTGTTGAAATTTTGATCGTACTGCTTATTGTTTCGATTTTAAGTTTTGGTCTTTATTCTAAAATGCATAGTTCACTTTATGTTTTTATGAAACAAGTACAAACTTTATGTATAACGGCCCAACAAAAGGCGTATGTAGAACGTCGTAAGGTATATGTAAGTATTCAAGATTCCATTTTAGTGGATGAAGTGGAGTATGGAATTCCTAAAGATATCGCTTGTGATTCGGTTTCTTTTTACTACAATGCCAAGGGGAATATGTCAAAGGCTTTCTCTTTTCATTGTTCAAACACAAATACGAAGATGAAGCTTGTCTTTCAAGTAGGAGCTGGGAGGGTACGTCTTGAAAAAGAATAATGGCTTTTTATTACAGGATGCGTTATTTGCGTTATTTGTGATTCTAATTTGTTCTTGTTTATTGGCTCAGGGTATATCAACCTTGTATTTTCAAAAGGATTTAAAAATAAATGAAAAGATTGAGAAGAAATGGTTTCACACTGATTGAAGCCTTGTTGGCCTTGTTTATCACGGGTTTAGTAAGTTTACTTGGTTGTATGCTTGTAAGTTGTGCTTTACATTTTGCCCATATGGACATGGATACTCAAAATCAATTTGCGATCTTGCAGCTAAGAAGAGAATTAAGTGTGGCAAGTGAAGTGAAAGTTGAGAATGAACAATTGGAATATATTCTAAATCACGAAAAGTTTCGATTGTACTTTGATAAGCATCGCATTGTAAAAAGTCCGGGCTATGAAATCTATATGGAACAAATTGACTTAGGCTATTTTTATAAGAAAGAAGATGGTTATTATTTGTGGTTTAAAAAGAAGAATAAGATCTATGACTTTGAAATCTATTAATGGATATGCGAGTTGGACAAGTTTGGTTTGTTTGTTTCTTGTGCTTCAAATTGTTTCCTTTTTAACATTAAGTACCATTCAAAATGTATATCTTTTAAAGGCAAATCGTCAAAATATTCTAGAACTATCAATTGTAGATCATGCGAAAAGTATGATTTATCGTAATAATCGCATTAAGTTGTGTCATACAAAGGAAGAGTTGATCAAAGAAAAGGATGAGACAATTATGAATATACACGTACATTTTCAAGATTATTCGACTTATATGGAGTGTACATATGATAATGTATGTATGAAGATTTATTATGATGATAAATCAATCGTGGATGTTGTTATTGACGAACCTTAAAAAACAAGATAAAATTGATGCATAGCGATGAATTAGAGTAGTAAAAGGAAATGGCAATTTACAGAGAGCTAATGTAGGTGAGAATTAGTATTGTACAACCTTTGAACTTGCTAAGGAGCTGATGAGTAATGTTATCCGTATTCTCTGCGATAAAGAGTTAAAGGGGCACAATGAAGATTGTGAACTAAGGTGGTACCGCGTACAAACGTCCTTAGATTTAAAGGGCGTTTTTTATTTTTTTATAGGAGGCTAATATGTACGATCATTTAGAAGTAGAAAAGAAATGGCACAAGTATTGGGATGAACACGAAACATTTAAAACGGATGTTTGGGATTTTTCAAAGCCAAAATTTTATGCGTTAGATATGTTTCCATATCCAAGTGGAGTCGGACTTCATGCAGGACACCCTGAAGGATATACAGCTACAGATATCGTTTCACGTATGAAACGTATGCAAGGCTATAATGTACTTCACCCAATGGGATATGATTCATTTGGTTTACCGGCTGAACAATATGCTGTTCAAACAGGAAACAATCCAAATGGATTTACACAAGAAAATATTAAAACTTTCACAAATCAATTAAAAGAATTAGGTTTTGACTATGATTGGTCAAAAATGATTGCGACATCCGATCCAGATTTCTATCACTGGACACAATGGATTTTTAAACAATTGTATAAAGATGGATATGCAAAATATGTGGATATGCCAGTAAACTGGTGTGAAGAATTAGGAACTGTTTTATCCAATGACGAAGTTATTGATGGTAAAAGTGAACGTGGTGGCTATCCAGTTATTCGTAAAAATATGAAGCAACTTTGTATTGACCAGGCTGCTTTTGCGGAAAGACTTTTAGAAGGTTTGAATGAAATTGATTGGCCTGAATCCACAAAGGAAATGCAAAGAAACTGGATTGGACGATCAACAGGTGTTGAAGTTCAATTTGAAATCGTAGGTGGAGGAAAATTCTCTATCTTTACAACATGTATCGAAACTATCTATGGTATTACATTTATGGTCCTTGCACCAGATGGAGATTTAGTGCAAGAATTAATGCCAAGAATTAAAAACCAAGATGAAGTAAAGGCTTATATCCAGGAAACTGTATCGAAATCGGAAATGGATCGTACAGAGTTAAATAAAGGTAAATCTGGTTGCCGCTTAGAAGGTATTAAGGCAATCAACCCAGTGAATGGTAGAGAAGTGGAAGTCTTTATTGGAGATTTCGTATTAGCTAACTATGGTACTGGTGCTGTCATGGCTGTACCAAGTCATGATCAACGTGACTTTGAATATGCGATTGCCCACAATATTGACATGATTCAAGTTATTGAAGGACAAGACGTCAGTGAGCATGCCTTTGAAAAACAAGATTACTTAGGTAAGGGCTGCAAGCTAATCAACTCTGAAGAATTTACAGGTCTTACTGTAGAAGAGGCAAAAGTAGCTATTACTAAAAAATTGGTGGATATGGGTATTGCCAAAGAAACAGTAAATTATCGTTTCCGTGAATGGATCTTTGCACGTCAACGTTATTGGGGAGAACCTGTACCAATTGTGCATTTAGAAGATGGTACAGATTATGTACTTCCAGATGAAGAATTGCCTTTAATTCTTCCAGAACTTGAAGATTATAAAGGACACAATGGAAAAGCACCTCTTGAAAATGCGACAGATTGGAAACAATACAACCAAAATGGTGTAAAGGGAGTTCGTGAAACAAGTACAATGCCAGGGTCTGCAGGATCTTCATGGTACTATTTACGTTATATTGATCCTCAAAATAAAGAACAATTAGGAAATCCAGAATTATTGAAACACTGGATGCCGGTCGATTTATATGTAGGTGGTCCTGAACATGCGGTAGGTCACTTGATGTATTCACGTATTTGGAACAACTACTTATATGACAAGGGAATTGTTGCATGTAAAGAACCATTTAAAAAATTAGTTCACCAAGGTATGATCTTAGGTGAAAATGGAATCAAGATGGGTAAACGTTATCCTAAATTTGTAGTGAATCCTTCAGATATCGTTAAAAAATATGGAGCCGATACACTTCGTTTATATGAAATGTTTATGGGTCCATTAGAACAAAGTAAGCCTTGGTCAATGGCAGGTTGTGATGGTGCTAGAAGATGGATCGACCGTGTTTATCGTTTATTTATTGAGTCTGGTAAAGTTACAGATACAAATGATGGTAAATTAGATAAAGTCTATAACCAGACAGTTAAAAAAGTTACAGAAGATTATGAATCATTAGGATTCAATACAGCGATCTCACAAATGATGATCTTTGTGAATGATGCATATAAAGCAGAAACCATTTACAAGCCATATGCCGAAGGTATCGTGAAGATGTTATCTTGTATTACACCACATATTGGTGAGGAAATGTGGCAATTATTAGGTCATGAAGATACCATTGCGTATGAGCCTTGGCCAACTTATGATGAAGCAAAATTAGTGGAAGATACAGTAACTTGTGTTGTACAGGTAAATGGTAAGGTTCGTGGTAAATTTGTGGCGGCTGTAGGTTCAAGTAATGAAGAATTAGAAAAACAGGCTATGGAACTTGAAACAGTAAAGCGCCAAATTGAAGGAAAAACAATTCGTAAAGTTATCGTTGTAAAAGGTAAAGTTGTTAATATTGTTGCCAACTAAGAAGGTGAAGTATGCGAATCAATACAATAAATATTCAAGAATATAGCGAATATTTAGATACAGTCGATAGTGCGGTATTTCAACAATCCCCATTTCATGCCAAGAAATTTGAACATGATGGCTGGACGGTTGAATTTATTCAGGCAAGCCAAGATAAGGAAGTATACGCAACATGCATGCTTGCGTATCGTCCTTTAATGAAAGTTTTTAAATATTGTTATGTGGCAAGAGGATTTCTTGCCGACTACAAAGATAAGGCTAAACTTGTAAAGTTTACCTCTTCTTTAAGACAATATCTTAAAAAGAAGAATGTAGTTTATCTTGAAACAGATCCTGAAATTGATCTTGTACAAAGAGATAAAGATGGAAATGTTGTCGAGAATGGTTTTCATAATTATGATGTTGTAGATAATTTAAAATTAGCTGGATTTTTACAACTTCCTTTAAAACAAGGATATGATTTATCGAAAGAATGTCGTTTTTGTTCCTCTATTGATTTAAGAGGTAAAACGAGTGATGAAATCTTTAATGCGTTTTCAAGTGCTACAAGAAGAAATACAAGAACGGCCCAAAAGTATAATGTGCATATTCGAAAATTAAATGTGGATCAACTTCATATTTTAGATTCTATGGAAAAGGAAACGAGTGCACGACAAGATTTTGAAGCTATGAGTTTAGATTATTTTAAAAACTTATATAGATTTTATGGGGAAGATCATGTTGAAACACTCTTATCTTATTTGGATTTAGATGAATATGAACAAAAAATCAAGAAAGAATACAATACGACTTTGACAAGTATTGAAAAGACAAAGGCTTTCTTAGAAAAAAATCCGGGAAACGAGAAAAAGGAAAAGCGTTTAAAGACGGATGAAACGTATCTTGATTCTTTAGAAAAGAAAATTTCGCATATCCAAGAATTAAAAGATACGTATGGTAAAGAAGTACCTCTTGCGTGTTGTTTATTCATTAAATATGGTCATGAAATCGTATATCTTGTTGGTTCTAGCAATTATGAACAAAGAGATTTTAGAGGGCCTTATGCGATTCATTGGCATATGATTCAAGAAGCGATTAAAGAGGGTTATGACTTCTATAATTTCTATGGTATCAGTGGTTATTTTGAACCGGGTAAAGAAGGTTATGGTGTTTTTGATTTCAAACGTGGATTTAATGCGATCGTACACGAGTATATCGGAAACTTCATCCTTCCATGTAAACCATTCATTTTTAAAATTTATAACAATTTAAAACATATTTGTTGAGTTTAGTTTCTAGATTCGATATAATAAATTCGCTATGATAAGAAAGAGTACACAGATTATCTATTTCTTAGAGAGAAACTGGCTGGTGTAAAGTTTCAAATAGACCTGTGGAATACACCTTGGAGCTTCAATTTTGACGTATACCTGCGTTAAAGGTTTAAGTGCATACAAAAAATATTTTGTATGAAGTAAGGTGGTACCGCGATCAAATCGTCCTTATTGGGCGATTTTTTTTATTTTCAGGGAGGACAAAATGGAATTATTTGAAGAATTGAAATGGCGTGGTCTTGTTGACAACGTCACAAGTGAAGAAGTGGAAGATGTAATTAATAATGGGGAAGTCACATTTTATATTGGTACAGATCCAACAGCGGATAGTTTACACATTGGACACTATTCATCATTGTTGATGGCCAAACGTTTAGAAAAACATGGACATCACCCAATTATGTTGGTGGGTGGAGCGACTGGATTTATTGGTGATCCAAAGGCTACTGGAGAAAGAAGTATGTTGACTAGTGAAGTATTAAAGTCAAATTATGATGCATTGCATGCACAAATCTCTAAATTATGGGGCTTTGACATGGTAAATAACTTAGATTGGACAAAAGACATCACGATCATTGATTTCTTACGTGATTATGGAAAATTATTCAATGTGAATTATATGTTGAATAAAGAAACAGTAAAAAAACGTTTGGATTCAGGAATCAGTTATACAGAATTTTCATATATGATCCTTCAATCGTTAGACTTCTTAAATCTTTACCAAACAAGAGGTTGTACAATGCAGATTGGTGGACAGGATCAATGGGGAAATATCACTTCTGGTTTGGAATTGATTCGTAAAAAATGTGGTGCCGATGTAAAATGTTATGGCTTAACAATGCCACTCATCACAAAGGCAGATGGAACTAAATTTGGTAAGAGTGAAACAGGAACCGTTTGGTTGGATCCTAAAAAGACATCTCCTTATGAACTATACCAATTCTTGTTTAATACAGATGATTCAAAGGTTATTGAATATTTAAAGAAATTAACATTCTTAACAAAAGAAGAAATTGATGCTTTAGAAGTATCTTTAAAGGAAGATGCTGGAAGACGTGAAGCACAAAAGAAATTGGCAGAAGAAGTGGTTCGTGATTTACATGGTGAAGAAGGTTTAGAATCGGCTTTAAAAATCACAAATGCCTTATTTAGAGGTCAATTAAATGATTTGGATGAACAACAACGTTTGGATGCGGTTAAAAATATGGATAAAGTTGATCAAGAAGCTGGAAAATCTTTAATTGATGTTTTAGTGGAGGCTAAGATTGCTTCGAGTCGTCGTGAAGCTAGAGAATGGATCAAAGGAAATTCCATTAGCTTAAATGGTGTCAAAGTCAATGATGAAACATTAGTTATTGATTCTACGCAAGCCTATGTATCAAACTATGTAATCATTCGTCGTGGTAAGAAAAGATATTATTGTTTAAATTTGAAATAAAAATAAAAATACGTGGTTAGACATTTTTGCCTTGCCACGTATTTCTTTTTACCATCAACTTATCAATTTCATTTGTCACAATCGTTTTTTTGATTGTCCATTTTGGTTCAATCAAATCTTTCGCAATACCATCACCTGTTAATCGTTCAATGATAACTTCTTGTGGTAATAATTCCAATTGATCCACTACAATATCGACATACTCTTCTAAAGTTAGAATATGAAATGGATGTTCTTTATATTCTTTTGCCATTTGTGTGCCCTCGATTAAATGCAGCATATGGATCTTAATCGCATCTATAGGATGTTTAGAAATCTGTTTAACCGTTTCTAACATATCGGATTTGGATTCATTTGGTAAACCATTTATAATATGTACACATGTTTTGATGTTTGTCGATTTTAATTTGTCTAACCAATCAAACACAATTTTTGTACTATGTTTACGATTACACTTTTCCATTGTGTCTTCATGTACACTTTGAAGGCCGAGTTCTAGCCAGACTTCTTTATTTTGACTATTTAAATAGTCTATGATTTCATCACTTAAACAATCGGCACGAGTCGCAATCGCAACTCCAGGAATATCTGGATTTTTAAAGAATGGATCATATACTTTTTTTAAGGTTTCAAGTGGGGCATATGTATTGGAATAGCTTTGAAAGTAGGCAAATCCAATACAATCTGGCCACTTATTTTGCATGCGCTTTAAGCCTTCTTTATATTGTTTCTGCAATGAATCATCAAAACATAGAATACTATCACCTGAACCCATACTGGAACAGAAAGTACATCCACCACTTCCTTTTGTTCCATCGCGATTTGGACAGGTAAAACCTGCATTCAATGGAATCTTAGCCACTTTTTGATGGTATGTATTACGAAAATAGTAATTGATTGTTTGGTATCTTTTATTGTCATTTGAATAAGGATAAGGATTGTTCATTATATCACCCAAGGCATTGTAACATAAAAAGAAACTGCGTGTGCAGTTTCTTATAGTTCTCTACCAACTACTTTGGCGATAGCTTTTCCTTTTTCAACTAGATTAGCATAGCGTTTTGGCTTTAAGCTTTGCGCTCCATCACTCCATGCATTTTCTGGATCATCATGCACTTCAATAATCAATCCATCTGCTCCAGCTGCAATAGCGGCTAAAGATAAAGATTCAATTAATTTATAATCTCCAGCTGCATGACTTGGATCAATGATAATAGGTAAGTGTGTTCTTTCTTTAATAATGGGTACAACACTTAAATCTAATGTATTACGTGTGTATGTTTCAAAAGTACGAATACCACGTTCACAGAAGATGACATTTGGATTTCCTTCGGACATAATATATTCAGCTGCCATGATCCATTCTTGAATCGTAGCACTCATACCGCGCTTTAATAAGATTGGTTTTTTTGTTTTTCCTACAGCTTTTAATAAGTCAAAGTTTTGCATATTACGAGCACCAATCTGAATGATATCTACGTTTTCAACGAATTCATCCAAATGTTCTGCACTCATAAGTTCAGATACAATAGGAAGTCCTGTTTCTTGTCTAGCTTTTACCATGGCCATGATTCCAGCTGTTCCCATACCTTGGAAAGCGTATGGACTTGTTCTTGGTTTATAAGCGCCACCTCTTAACATATCGGCTCCTGCTTGTTTAACTTCTTTGGCAATACGACAGATTTGATCTTCACCCTCTACGGAACATGGGCCTGCAATCATGGCAATTTTTTTACCACCGATTTTAATTCCATTTACATCTACAATGGTATCTTCTGGATGGAACATACGATTGGCTAATTTATAAGGCTGGGCAACACGTTGTACGTTATATACAATGGGATTTGCCATAACGCTTTTTTCATCTACGATACTTGTATCTCCAACTAAACCAAAGACATTGTAGTTATCGCCTTGGATCATTGTGACTTGAAGATTCATTCCTTCGAATTTGTGAATTAATTTGTCGACATCGTGCTTTGGTGCATTTTTCTTTAATGTAATAATCATAGTAATATCCTTCTTTCCATTTGTGAGTAACAAAAAAGCATTAACCGTTCGAATTGTTAATGCTTAAAAACCCTAATAAAAATACCATTCTGTTTGGATTGGTTTTATTAGGGCTATCTAAAGTAAAAGTAAAAATATGTAGATTGAATGTTCATGTTAATCACCTGTGTATACTATAACTTAATCTTTGAAAATGTGCAAGTTATTTTCTGAAAATAGTTACATTTTACTTGTCAACCTCCTTGGCAAAGTTGGTTATATTTTTGTCATTTCTTGTCGAAAAGTGTAAAACAAAATAAAAGTGTTATAATCTAAGTAGTAATAGAAATCATATAGGAGGTACATAATATGAAAGTCAATATTGTAGGAAAAAACATCACAGTCACTGAAGGAATCTCAGATAAGATCCATAAAAAATTAGATGTTTTAACAAAGTACTTCATTATTAGTGAGGATGATGTAGCTAACGTTTTAGTTCGTACATATCCTACAAAACAAAAAATTGAAGTTACAATCCCAACGCGTTATGCGATTCTTCGTGCGGAGGTTGTAGACGATGATTTATATGCAGCTATCGATCGTGCTGTAGATAAATTAGAAGATCAAATTCGTAGAACAAAAACACGTTTAACACGTAAAAATAAAGAATCACTTGCCGAAGCTTTCTTAGATCATGAATTATTCAATGATGAAGAAGTAGATGATGATGAAGTTGTTCGTACAAAATCTATCGTTCCAAAAGAAATGAGCTTGGATGAAGCTATTATGAAGATGGAATTATTAGGACATGATTTCTTCATTTATACAGATGATGAAACGAGTAAAATTGCCGTTTGCTACAAACGTCATGATGGTGGATACGGATTAATTGAAACTGAATAATATGTAAAAAGGCATGTCAAATTGGCATGTCTTTTAATTGGAAATAAAAAAAAGAATATAAGTTTGAATAAGTTATTCTTTGTGCTATAATTATGTTCGTTAAGGAGGTTTTTCCCATGGGATTTATGGATAAAGTAAAAGACTTCGTTGCTCCAATCGAAGAAGAAGACGATTATCAAGAAGCACCACAAGCTGAAAAGGTAGAAGAAGTAGAACCTCAAAGTCGTTATGAGAGACCAAAAGCTCGTACGAACGCAACTTCTTTGAATTCGAATACAAAAATGGTATTGTTTGAACCAAGAAGCTTTGGAGAAGCTGAAGAAGTAGGACAACGTTTAAAAGAAGGTCGTGCTGTTGTAGTTAACTTACATAAGCTAGATCGTGACTATGCACAACGTACTATTGATTTTTTAACAGGTGTTGTTTATGCACTTGATGGTAAAATTCAGAAAATTGGTCAGAACGTAATTTTATGTTCTCCAGCTGAAATTGGTGTACAAGGAACTATTTCATTAGGAAGTCCTGATGACTTCGAAGATGAAGACTAATAATTACTTTTAATGAGCTCATTTATGGTAGGTCATGAGGTGTTTATTTCGCAGATGAAAGATCAAATTCGTATCTTTCAAAAACAAAATAGGCCGATCATGACCTATTTTTTATCGATTTCTGAACAAGCCATTCTTCAAAACATGGTCCCTAAAAATATATGTGTCGTTTTTGATGGTGGGTACGAGAATGCAGAAAGAAAGATCGCATGTTTTATACCGGAAGGCTATGAAGGTTTTAGTGATTGTGTCTGTCTTCATGCCACATACAATTCAAAATTCAAAACATTGACACATTCTGATTTATTAGGTTGTTTAATGCATTCGGGTATTGAAAGAAGTGTCATTGGAGATTTGATTGTACAAGAAGATGATTTGTATATATTTTGTAAGGAAAAGATTTCAAAATATATTATCGATAATTGTACGCAGATTGGTAAGTGTACAGTTCAGTTTGAAGTATGTTTGGATTATGAAATCATAAAAAATAATAAACAAGAAATACGTGTTATGTGCAGCAGTTTACGTTTAGATAGTGTAGTTGCGCAATTGTCACATTGTTCTAGAAGTGAAGCATTAAAAAAGATTCATGCAGGATTCGTGAAAGTTAATGATGTGGTACTTGAACAAAATTTACAATTGTGCAATAATGATTTCGTGTCAATCAGAAAAACGGGTCGATTCCAGTTTAAAGAGGTTGTTTCAACCACAAAAAAGGGAAGACTTGTTTTGAACTTTGATCAATATATCTAGCTAAGATAAAGACACGCCTTTATTCGTTATGATTGTAGAGAGCAATGAAGTTTTTGGTGAAACATTGTATGAATAAGAATTTAGGTATCCCTTTTGAGCTGATCTTACGAAATCATAGTAGTTTGATCCGGTTGAACCGTTATCTCATGAAAGTGCATAGTGAAAACTATGAAGTAAGGTGGTACCGCGTGTTTATTACGTCCTTTTTTAAGGGCGTTTTTTTATTTTGAAAAGGAGATAAAGTATGGACTACAAAGAAACTCTTCATATGCCTAAAACGGCATTTGAAATGCGTGGAAATTTGACTAAAAAAGAGCCTGGTTTCCAAAAACGCTGGCAAGATGAAAAATTGTATGAAAAGATGTTAGAAAGAAGAGAAGGAGCAGAATCATTTGTACTACATGATGGTCCTCCTTATGCCAATGGGGATATCCACTTAGGACATGCCTTAAATAAAGTGTTAAAAGATGTCATTATAAAATCTCACTTTATGGAAGGATACAAAACACCATATATTCCTGGATGGGATACTCATGGTTTACCAATTGAAACTGCGGTTACTAAATTGGGTTATGACCGTAAGAAAATGGGAATTGCTGAATTTAGAAAAATCTGTTATGACTATGCTTTAAAGCAAGTAGCTAATCAAAAAGCTGGATTCTTAAGCTTAGGATCAATTGGAGATTATGATCATCCTTACATCACTCTTCAAAAGGGTTTTGAAAAACACCAAATCGAAATCTTTGGAAAGATGGCTATGAAAGGTTTGATCTACAAAGGATTAAAACCGGTTTATTGGTCACCAAGTAGTGAATCCGCTTTAGCGGAGGCAGAAGTTGAATATAAAGATGTTAAGAGTCCAACAATTTATGTTAAATTTGCCGTTAAAGACGGAAAAGGCGTATTAGATACAGATTGCAACTTTGTCATTTGGACAACAACACCTTGGACTATTCCTGCAAACTTAGGAATCAGTGTGAACCCTGATTTTGATTATTCATTAGTGGATACAGAAAAGGGTAAATTGATTATGCTTTCAAGCATGGTTGATGAATTGTGTGATAAGTTTGAAGTTGAAAAACGTGATGTTTTAAAAACTTTCAAAGGTAAAGAATTCGAATATATTACTTGTACTCACCCATTATATCCAGAAAGAGAAAGTTTATTGATGTGTGGAGATCACGTAACAGCCGATGCTGGTACTGGTTGTGTTCATACAGCACCTGGATTTGGTGTAGATGACTTTAATATTGGTATGAAATATGGTTTACCAGTATATTGTAACGTGGATGCACAAGGATGCATGATGGATGATGTTGGCGAATGGCTTGCTGGTCAATATGTGGAAGATGCCAACAAAACAGTCACTCAAAAATTAGATGAATTGGGTGTATTATTAAAACTTCAATTCATCACGCACTCATACCCACATGACTGGCGTACTAAAAAGCCAATTATTTTCCGCGCTACAACACAATGGTTTGCGTCAATTGATCAAATTCGTGATGAATTATTAGAACAAATTCACTCTGTATCTTGGGTACCTGCCTGGGGTGAACAACGTATGCACAATATGATTGCCGATCGTAATGACTGGTGTATTTCTCGTCAACGTGCTTGGGGTGTTCCAATTCCAATTGTTTATGGAGAAGATGATACTCCAATCATGGATCAAGCAATCTTTGATCATGTTGCCAAATTAGTTGGTGAATATGGATCCAATGTTTGGTTTGAAAGAGATGTTAAAGATTTATTACCAGAAGGATATACAAATGAGCATTCACCAAATGGTATCTTCCGTAAAGAAACGGATACTATGGATGTTTGGTTTGACTCAGGATCAAGTCATACTGGAGCTATGATGGATCGTGGCCTAGGCTATCCTGCAGATTTATATTTTGAAGGTAGTGACCAATATCGTGGATGGTTCAACTCTAGTTTGATTGTTGGTACTGCCGTTCATGGTAAAGCTCCATATAAACAAGTTTTATCACATGGTTTCGTTATGGATGAAAAGGGCGTTAAGATGTCTAAATCACAATGGAATGCCGTTGCACCTAGTGAAATCACTAAGAAATATGGTGCAGATATCTTACGTTTATGGGCTTGTAGTGTAGATTATCAAGCGGATGTTTCAATGGGTCAAAAGATCTTGAAACAAGTAAGTGAAAATTATCGTAAAGTACGTAATACATTGCGTTTCTTAATGGCAAACTTAGATGATCAAAAATTTACTGCCAAAGATTGTGTAAACTTCAATGAATTGAGTGAATTGGATCAATATATTTTAACCGAATTAAAGGATGCTGTAGATTACTGTAGAAAAGCTTATAATGAATATCGTTTCTCCGATGTTGTTACATATTTGACAAACTTAATGACAAACGAATTATCAGCTTATTACTTAGATTACACGAAGGATATTCTTTATATTGAAAAAGAAGATGCACCAGTTCGTCGTAAAGTTCAAACTGTACTTTATAATGCCGTTGAAGTGATGACTAAATTATGGGCTCCAATCTTGGCTCATACTTGTGAAGAAGTCAATGACTACATGCACTTTGATGAAGAAAGTATCCACTTAACTACATTCAAAGATCTAGAATTGGATTTTGATGTAGAAAAGATCAAAGCGGACATGGAAGAATTATTCAAGGTTCGTAAGGATGTCTTCAAAGCACTTGAAAATGCACGTGCTGAAGGTTTAATTGGTAAATCATTAGAAGCACATGTCGTATTACATGTAAGTGATGCACAAAAAGAAATCATGGATCGTGTGTTAAGTAATGCAGCACAATGGTTTATTGTATCTAAAGTAACATTCACAACGGATGAATTAGAACAATTTGAAGTTTGTCAGGTCAAAGTAGAAAAGGCTACAGGCCATGTATGTCCTCGTTGCTGGAACTACACGGAATCTGATAATGAAGATGGATTGTGTGATCGTTGTAACCACGTATTACATGACTAATATGTAAATGAAAAGAGTAACTCTAATCGACAAGAGTTACTCTGTTTTTAATTTTATCGGTTGTGATGATTTTATAATCTTTCGTTTCAAGATCTGCTTTAATATCTGTATCTTTATCTACGATCCATATCGCTTGTACATCATAATCAAGAGTCGATAGATATTTCTTTCCATCTTCTACACTCATACAGAATAATGTTGTGCTTAAGGCATCGGCTTTGCCTGAATCCTTTGTGATGACGGTTACACTTCGAACATAGTTTGCAGGATAACCGGTTTTAGGATCAATAATATGAGAATACTTTTTATGTTTATATGTAAAATATCTTTGGTAATCTCCACTTGTAACTAAACAAGTGGCTTTTTTTGTTTCATATTGAACTAGAGCATCGCTGGAATCTGGACTTTGAATACCAATCTTCCAATTGGATCCATCTTCTTTTTTGCCAAGTAAGACAACGTTACCACCGGCATTGATATATCCATTGGTTAGGCCGGCTTTATTTAATGCTTCTTTGGCAAGTTGAGCGGTATATCCTTTGGCAATGGCACCTAGATCAATGGATAATTGTGAATCTAAATAAGAAACTTCATGACCATTTATTTGAATAGTATCTAGGCTAATATGATTTAAAGCTTCTTGAATCTTTTCATCACTAGGTGGCACTTGTGTATTTTCTCTGGCATCATGCCACAAATTTAATAGGGCTCCTTGACTGATGTCAAATTGCGAGTTTTCTGATTGCATCTTCATAGCTAGTTTTAAACAATCAATAAAGGTGGAATCCATTTGAACGGGATGTTTGTAAGCTTCATGATTTAAAGTATAAAGGTTATTCATATTTTTATAGGCATGGTATTGGTCGAATCGTTTGTTGTTTTCTTTAAATGTCTTTCGTAAGATTTTTGTATATTTCGCAAAATCTGCTTGTGAACATGAGCAATTTAGAGTGATGGGCGTGTCAAAGCCAACATCTGTTAAAGTAACATTGAGGTTTTCTGTTGTTTCATTGTCTTTGTTTTGAATGAAGAATATGACAGAACTTATAAAGATTAGAAAACAAATCGATAGGACAAGCCATGATAATATAGATTTATTTTTTTGCATAAAAGTATTATATGATGAATTGAGTTTAATGTAAATGTAAGTACTTACCTAAATTATGGGAAATTGTCAAAAAATTCTTGAACTTGTGAAAAAAAAGGCCTATGATTAGAAAGTATAAATGGGAGGTAGGATTTATATGTCACTATTTTTAGGACCGATGAGACAGCATATCCCTGGTAAAAAAGAATTGACAGAAAAGTCTGAATTATTACATCTTATGCCTAAAAAGGAAGTTTATATTCCTTTAGTAGCAGGACGTACTTTAGATTTTGATATTCTTGTTCAAGAGGGAGATACTGTATCCGTTGGAACAAAACTGGCTGAAACAAAGTCAGGTTTTTATGTGCCAATTTATTCAAGTGTTTCTGGAACTTATAAAGGAATTGTTAAACGTATGCACAATTCTTTGCGTCCACAAAATCACATGGTGATTGAATGCGATTTTAAACAAACCAAAGTTCAATCATTCGCACCATTAGACTGGCAAAGTGCTACAAGAGAAGAGTGTGTTGATTTTGTAAAAAATGCAGGTATTGTTGGTTTAGGTGGAGCTGGTTTCCCAACCTATGTAAAATATATGAAACCAGATGGAGTTGATTATGTATTGATCAATGCCGTAGAATGTGAGCCTTATATTACAGCCGATTACCGCTCTGTTATGGATGATGCCCAAGATTTAGTTACAGGTGCTAAAATCATGAAGAAGATGGCTGAAGCTAAAACGGTTTACATTTGTATCAAAGAATCTCACCCGGATTTAATTGAAAAAGTGAAATCTGCATTGACAGATGCGGCTGGTGTTGAGGTATATCCAGTCCCTGATGTTTACCCAATGGGTTGGGAACGTGTTTTAGTACGTGAAGTATTACATAAAGAATATGGTGGATTACCTGCTGAAGCTGGCGCCATCATTGGAAATGCTTCAAGTGCCATTGCCATTGCGAAAGCCTTTGAAAAAGGGGAAGCCATCACACAAAAGAATTTAACAGTGAGTGGTGAATGTGTAAAAGATCCTCACAATGTATGTGTACCAGTTGGTATGCCTGTAAGTGAGATCATTGAAGCTTGTGGTGGATATACACAAGATACAGTTCGCTTGATTTCTGGTGGACCTATGATGGGTAAAACCATTGTCAATGATATGTTTGTCGTTGATCGTGCTATGAATGCATTAACTGTACTTCCAGCTGCAAATGATGATGCGATTGCATGTTTACGTTGTGGTAAATGTAGTGATCATTGTCCAAGTGGTTTACAGCCTGTAAGAATTACAGCTGCATTGAAGGCAAATGACGTGGACGAAATGTCAAAACGTGGTGTTATGAGTTGTATCGAATGTGGAATGTGTACTTATATTTGTCCTTCTCATATCGATGTAACTGAAAATGTTCGTAAGGCAAAACGTATTGTTATGCTTAAGAAAAAGTAGGGAGGATTCAAATGAAATTTACTTTTCATGTAAGTCCAAGCATTAAGAATAACTTGTCAACACAACGTATCATGAAAGAATTATCTTTAAGTTTATTAGTTGTGTTTGTAGCATCCGTAATTTACTATGCATCTGCATGGGGTGCTGATGCTGCTTTACATTGTGTTCTTTTATTAGCTTGTTCTTTAATTACTACATTTGTTTGCGAATCCATCTTCGCAAAGATTATGAAGAAAGATATCAAAACTTTCTTAAAGAGCTCATTTGGATGGGTAACAGCTATCATTTTAACTTTGATGGTACCTGTTAACATGTCTTGTTATGCAGTTATTATTGCGACAGTATTCGCAATCGTACTTGCAAAATTATTATTTGGTGGTTTTGGACAAAATATCTTTAACCCTGCAGCTGTAGGTCGTGCTGTTATTTTACAGGCATTTACAGGTGTGAGTGTTGGACTTATTTCACAAGCAACACCAACTACAGTGATTGCGAGTGCTTATCATTGGCTACCAGCAAATGCTACTGTATTAGATTCATTTTTATCACAATATGGAGGATTTGCAGGTCTAGCTTTAGGAACATATCCTGGTTCTATTGGTGAAACATTCTCTATCTTAATTTTGATTATTGGTGTTGTACTTGCGGTACGTCAAATCATTGACTGGAGAGTTCCAGTTGTCTATTTAGGAACGATTTTTGTACTAACGGCTGTTGTAGCTTTGATTACAGGAATTGATTCATACAATGGTATTCCAGCCTTTATTTGGTATCCATTATTACACTTGTTAACGGGTGGTGTTATTTTTGGTGCTGTATTTATGTTAACAGATCCAGTAACAAGTCCAACAAGTGCAAGTGGACGTGTTGTATTCGCAATGGGTGCAGCTATTATAACTACATTGATTCGTTTAAAAGCCAATCTTCCAGAAGGATGTTTATATTCCATCTTATTGATGAATATGTTTACTCCATGGATCGAGTCATGTTTCGATGGTAAACAATTAGAATTGGTTAAGAAATCTAGAATTGTTTGTGCTTGTTTAGCGTTGATTGGTTTAGCTATTAGTTTCTATGCAGCTAGCTCCATTCAAAAGGTAGATACTATCCCTGAAACAGCAGCTGTTGTTGAAACGATGGAGGTAACTCTATGAACAAGATTGTACATTTAGGTTTATTCTTGGCTATTGTAAGTGCAGTTGCTGGAGGTGCTTTAGCATTCGCAAATCAAATGACAGCTCCAGTTATTGCTGAAAATAACGAAAGACAAGAAAAAGAATCATTATTAGCTATGTATCCAGATGCAAATTCAAATGATTTTAAATTAGTGAATAAAACTTTGGATTCAAAAACCGTTCAAAAGGTTTATGAATATAAAAATGTTTATATTTTTAACATGAGTGTTAGTGGATATAAGGATGGAACTGTATTCTTAGTATCTATTGATAAAGATTCAAAGAAAATTGATAAATACAATGCCATTAGTAATGGAGATACAAAAGGTCTAGGATCTCAAGTAACGGAAGCTCCATTTAAGAAATCTTTAGAAGGAAAAGATGCAACTGGACAATTGGATACAATTTCTGGTGCAACTGTTTCTTCAGGACCTGTTGTTAGTGGTATTCATGAAGCGGCAAAACTTGTCGATCAATTAAAGTAAGGAGGTTATCTAGATGAATCGTTTTGAAAACTTTAAAGCGGGTTTAATTAAAGATAACCCAGTATTCTCATTGTTCTTAGGAATTTGTTCAACACTAGCCATTACTACAACTGTAAATAATGCGATTGGTATGGGTGTTAGTGTTATTATCGTATTGATTATGTCAAACGTAATTATTTCATGTGTTCGTAAAATTACGCCAGATGAAATTCGTATTCCAGTTTATATTGTTATTATCGCAACTTTGGTTAAGATCATTCAAATGTTGATTCAAGCTTATGCGCCTAGTTTAAATACAAGCTTAGGTGTATTTATTCCATTGATTGTAGTTAACTGTATCATCTTGGGTCGTGCGGAAGCTTTCGCTAGTAAAAACGGAATTTTGGATTCAGCTCTTGATGGTTTAGGAATGGGTCTAGGATATACTTTGGCAGTACTTGCAATGTCATTTATTCGTGAATTGATTTCGACAGGTGGAATTAAAGTGGTAAACCCATTCAATGAAGCGCAAGTTTGGTTGAACTTACACATTATTCCTGAAAACTTCACAATTAGTATCTTTGGATCTAGTGTTGGAGCTTTCATTACATTTGCGGTTTTAGCAGCGGCTGTTGGTGCTTATAAACAACATGTAACAGCTAAGGAAGAAGCTGCGGCAAAGGAGGAAAAGTAAGATGGGTGAATTAATGGCACTTTTAGTAACGAGTGTATTAGTAAATAACGTTATCTTAACTCAATTCTTAGGTATGTGTCCATTCATGGGTGTTTCTAAAAAGAAAAGCTCAGCTATTGGTATGGGTGTGGCCGTTGTCTTCGTTATCGTTGTTGCTGCATTGGTTACATATGCACTTTATTATTTAGTACTTGTACCTTTAAAACTTGAATTTATGGATTTGATTACATTTATCTTAGTAATTGCCTCTTTAGTTCAGTTGACAGAAATGTTTATTAAAAAGACAAGTCCTGCTCTTTATAAATCTTTAGGTGTTTACTTACCTTTGATCACAACAAACTGTGTTGTATTAAATGTATGTTTAGTAAATATCTCTAATAGTTATAATTTTGCACAAATGTTAGTATACTCAATTGGTACTCCATTAGGATTTGCCCTTGTATTATTCATTTTCTCAACAATTCGTGAAAGATTAGAACAAAGTGAAGTTCCAACTGCCTTCGTTGGTAATCCAATCGCCTTGATTGTAGCTGCCATCATGGCTATGGCATTCTCTTGCTTTACAGGAATTGTATAATGAGATATTTATTGGCAATATTGTTTTTTGGCGCATTAGTCGCTATCTATATTGTTTTGTATTTAATGAATAAAAAAACACCCAAACCAAAAGGGTGTGAAGATTTAAAAGCGGATTGTGATGGATGTAAAGATTTTGCGTGCACTAACAATCCAGCTCACAATCAAGTGAAGGGAGAATAAATATGGTAATCGTAGCCGTAATTATGATGCTTGTACTTGGCGCAGTGCTTGGCTTAGGTCTAGGTGTTGCTGACAAATATTTAAAAGTAGAAGCAGATGTACGTGTTGAAAAAGTAACATCATTACTACCTGGTTATAACTGTGGTGGTTGTGGATTCCCTGGATGTAGCGGTATGGCTGAAGCCTTGGTTTCAGGTGATATGGATCATATTGCTTGTAAACCTTGTAAAGCGGATAAGCGTGAGGAAATCATTGATTACTTGAAAAACACACCAGGACCGGATGGTTCTACTATTGAAGTAAAAGGATAAAATGAAAAAGACGGAAATTGAAATTCCGTCTTTTACTTTGCCTGATGTTTTTTAATGATGTCTAATAAATAAGTTTCATCTGGATCAATATAGATTGTTTTATTGGATTTCATGGTCACAAAACCAATTTTAGAGCCAGGTACTTTCTTGATTTGAGAAATCAAACAATAGTCAACAGGTACAGAACTTGAATCTTTACCTTTGGAGTAGTAGGCTGCTAACATTGCACATAGTCGAATTTGTGTTTCTGTAAAGTCATCACTCTTTAATAGAACGTGAGATCCATGATAGTCTTTTACATGAAACCATAAATCGTTTTTTCTTGAGACTTGGTGTGTTACATAATTATTTTGAATGTTGTTTTTACCGACATAGATTTCACAATCATCAAAAACAAGATGAAGAACGTTTGGTTTATTGTTCTTCTTTTTTCTTTTATTTTCTTTTTTAGGCATTAAAACACGTTGCTTGATCAATTCCTCACGGATTTCTCCTGCATCAAATACGCTACAATGCTGTAATTGCTCTTCAAGTTGTGTATAGTATTCAATATCTTCTTTACATTGATTGATTTGTTCTTCTAAGATCACTAAACTTCGTTTCATCTTATGATATTTCTGATAGTATTTATTCGCATTTGTTTTTAGATCATAACGCATATCAATTGGAATTGTTACATCTTCATTGGTTTCAAACGAAGGTAAGATGATTGTCTTTTCTTTTTTGATTTGGTACATGTACGCAAAAATCAAATCACCATATGCTTGATATTTATGATAGTCTTTACCATCTTCTAAGGCTTGTTCAAGCTTTGGAAGTTTTTTTATTTGTTTATTTTTTTCTTTATCGACCGTACGAATAATATCACCATATTGTTCTTTAATACGTTTCTTTTGTTCATCTTCTTCATATAAATGATTTAAGCCTTCCATGATCGTATAGGTTTTAGATTGTTCATTTAAATGTTTTAATTCAATACAATGAAAATCTTTTTTATAAATGTATAAAGTATTTGAATTCACCACTTCATTTAATATGTCGAAATATTTTTCTTTATTGTTCATACGATACAAAAATTCATTTGAAAGTAATGGAGAAAAGCCATAGATTTGTTTGACTAGACTTTGGTCTAGATCAAGATTTTGAACCTCAAATGGATTTTTCTTTTCTGGTTGGGTAGGAGCTACATATTTTGCACCAGGATGAATGAATCGTTTGGCATTTTCATATACAGGAATACGTTTTAATGCATCTACAATTACACCGTCTTTGACTAAAATAAGATTGGCATATTTACCCATGAGTTCGATATTTAAATCGTATTTTACTAAATCTTGAAATTCATTACGACAAGATAAATGTAAACATAAAATACGATCATAGCCAACTTGTTCAAAGGATTCGACAATGGCTTGGGAACATAATTTTCTTAATACCATCACAAAGTTGGATGGTTCGGGTTGAATGCCTGGAATAAAGTTTGCGATATATACACGATTTGTATTGGAATGTACGTTGATGACAAGTTTTTGATTTCCATCATTACGCGTGTGAAGATGGATCAAGATTTCTTCATCGCTAATATTTTGTATTTTACCAATTTTACATGGGGTATATGCGTTTAATTTTTCTTGAATATTGTATAAAAATAATCCGTCGATTGCCATAAAAACCTCCTTGGTCTGATAAAAATTATAACATAGTTAAATAAAATTTGACACACATGGTTTGGACTTGTAAAATGGATGGAAAAGAGGGAGAGCAAGATTCACATGGAAAGAGGTCTATTAATTATTTTGAGTGGTCCTAGTGGTGTAGGTAAAGGGACAATTCGTAAATATTTTGAAAAAGATGAACGTCTAAATTTAGCTTATTCAACTTCAATGACTACACGTAAACCGCGTGCTGGAGAGGTCGATGGAAAAGATTATTTTTTCTCAACACGAGAAGACTTTGAGAAAGCCATTCAAGAAGGTGGTCTTTTGGAGTGGGCTGAGTTTGTTGGAAATTACTATGGAACACCTTTAAAAGAAGTTAATCGTTTACGTGATGAAGGAAAGAATGTTTTATTAGAAATTGAAGTGCAAGGTGCTATTCAGGTACAGGAAAAATGTCCGGATGCCGTTTCAATTTTTATTATTCCACCTTCAATGGAGGAATTAGAAAGACGTATTCGTGGTCGTAGTACAGAACCGGAAGAAATCATTCAGCAAAGACTTGCGAAAGCTAGCAATGAAATGAAGATGGTATCTCAATATAAATATATTGTATGTAATGATGATCCAAAACTTGCGGCTGAATTGATTAAGACGATTATTCTTCGCCATGTCGAGCTTGAAGAAAACAAATAGTTGCAAATAAAGCCAATTTGTGCTATAAATTATGTGTATAGAAATTAAAGGAGTGGGGAACCACTCCTTATGTTTTGCTACTAAGGAGAAATGTATGGACAATCTTAAAGAATGGATTGAAGAAGTTCTTAATGAAAATGGATGTCATTTATATGATCTTGAATGGATCACAAATCAGGGCACACCATTATTAAGAGTTTCGGTTGAAAAAGAAGACGGTACAATGGATTTGGATACTTGTGCATCTTGCTCAGATGTAATTGGTCAAATGCTTGACGAAAAAGACTGGTATTCTCATGAATACATGCTTGAAGTTTGTTCGCCAGGGGCAGAAAGAGAACTAAGAACGGATGAAGAAGTTCAAAGAGCTGTCGGCAAATATGTATTTGTGAAGATGAAAGATCCAAAACAAGGTTTAGATCAAGTTATTGGTGATCTTGTTGAAGCCACAAAGAACGATGTGACAATTTCATATCGTGATAAGACAAGAACAAAAAAAATCACTATAGAAAAGAGTAACATTCAGCTGATTATGACAGCTGTAAAGGTATAGGAGAATAAAGATGAAACCAAAAATTAAAGTTGAAGATTTAGCAAAGGCTCTACAGGGTATTGAATCGGATCGTCAATTGTCTAAGGATATTGTTGAAGATGCTTTAAAAGAAGCTTTGACAAAGGCTTACCGCAGACACATCGATATTCCTGAAGTTCAAGTGCGTGTAGATATCGTGGATGGAACTATTCATATCTATCATGAGCGTGTGGTTGTTGAAGAAGTTGAAGATGATGAATTAGAAGTTCAATTGGATGAAATTCAAAATGAAAATCCAAATATCAAAATTGGAGATATTGTGGATGAAGAAGTCGATTTTAAGGATTTTGATCGTGCGGCTGTAGTACTTGCGAAAAATGTAATGAAGCAAAAGATTCGTGAAGCTGAAAAAGCTCAAGTTTATGAAGAGTATTGTGATAAAGTCGATGAAATGGTTTTAGGAACTATTGAAACGGTTGAAGAAAAATTTGTGATCGTAAACATTGGTAAAACACTTGCGGTTATGAAAAAGTCAGCTCAAATTCCTACAGAACACTATAAAGAAGGCGACAACATTTTAGTTGTGATTACAGAAGTGAACAAAGAGACAAAGGGTGCGCAAGTCTTAGTATCTCGTGCAACACCGGTATTTGTTCGTCGTTTGTTCGAACGTGAAGTTCCTGAAATCTATAATGGAATTATTGAAATTAAAGCGATTGCTCGTGAAGCGGGTGAAAGATGTAAGATTGCGGTTTATTCTCACAATGAAAACATCGATCCAATTGGAGCTTGTATTGGTCCTAGAGGAAGTCGTGTACAAACAATCATTGAAGAATTAAATGGTGAAAAAATTGATATTTTTGAATGGTCTGACAACATTAGTGAATTGATTGCCAATGCATTAAGTCCAAGTACAGGTGTTGCGGTTATTCCTAATGAGACTGTAAAAGATGGATTGATTGTTGTTGTTCCTGATAACCAATTATCTTTAGCTATTGGTAAACGTGGTAAAAATGCGCGTTTAGCTGTTAAACTTACAAATCACAAGATTGATATCAAATCCGAAAGTGAAATGCAGGAATTAGGCATTGACTACATGGCAATTTCTAAGAAAATGCAAGAAGAATATGAAGAAAAGAAAGCAAAAGAACGTGCTTATAAACAACAACAAAAGATTGATGAATTAAAATCAAATGAAGCTGAGATTGAAAATATCGATGTAGCTGATTTTACTTATGAAGATGAAGAAGTAGATGCAGTTGAAGAACATGCACAAGATACTTTATTTGAAAAGGAAAATACAGTTGAAGAAAAAGAAGTCGATGAAATGGAAGAATTGGCTCGTATTGCCAAACAAAATCGTAAAGAAAAAACGGCTGCAGATGTAAAGGAATATACTTCTAAATTTGAATCTATGGCCGATGCTTCAAATAAACAAGAGGATGTTGTTTCTAAACCTAAAAAAGAAAAGGTTGAGGAAGAAAAGAAAGTCGTTGAAGTTAAGAAATTCAACTATGATGATATGAAGCCAATCTATTCTGAAGAAGAGTTAGCTGAAATCGAAGAACAGGAATATGAAGATGAAAACAACTGGGACGATGATGTTGACTATGAAGAATATGATGAATATTATGATGACTAGGAGTTGGTTTCATGCGTAAGATTCCAATGCGAAAATGTGTCGTAACACAAGAGCGTTTTCCTAAAAAGGATTTGATTCGTGTGGTACGTACACCTGAAAAAACAGTTGAGATCGATTTGACAGGTAAAAAGAATGGGCATGGTGCTTATATTTCAAAAAGTTTGGATACTTTAGCTCTTGCCAAAAAGAATAAGGCTTTACAAAGAGCTTTAGAAATTGAAATTCCTGAAGAAGTATATCAGGAATTAGAATCCATTATTACCAATGAATAAAGTTACAAATTTGATACAACTAGCATATCGTGCTGGTAAAGTAGCAAAGGGTGATTCTTTACTTGTTAGTATTCAAAAATCTCAAGCTAAACTAGTACTTGTATCTTCTTTATGCGGGCAAAACCGTATGAAGAAGATTCAGGATAAATGCACATATTATAATGTGCCATATAGAGTGGTAGAACCATCTGTATTAGATGATGTTTCTTATAAAAAGATGAGTGCTATTGCGATTGTAGATAGTGGCTTTGCCAAAGCGATTATCGAAAAGATGAAAGGTTAGGTGATTCGATGGCTTATAACAACAAAAACAAAAAGAAACCAAATCGAAAAGGGCATAAGAGTTCGCATCAGTCTAATGCACCTAAGAAGGAAGAAGCAGTAAAGGAAATCACATATAGTGATGCGATTACTGTAGGTCAGTTAGCACAATTGCTTCATAAAAATAGTTCTGAAATCATTAAATTCTTATTTATGATGGGGAATATGTCAACAATTAATACAGTGTTATCCGATGAGGATATTGAATTGATCTGTATGAATTTCAATGTAGAAGTACATAAGGAAATTGTTGTTGACGAAGATGATATTGAAGAACAACTTCAAAATGTAGAAGAAGATGAATCTAAATTAGTACCTCGTCCTCCTGTTGTCACAATCATGGGTCACGTTGACCATGGTAAAACAACATTATTGGATACAATTCGTAAAGCGAATGTTACTGAAAATGAATTTGGTGGTATCACACAGCACATTGGTGCTTACCAGGTATCCTTAAAGGGAAGAAAAGTAACATTCTTAGATACACCAGGTCACGAAGCATTTACTGCTATGCGTGCTCGTGGTGCTGAAGTTACAGATATTGTTATTATCGTTGTTGCGGCAGATGATGGTGTGATGCCTCAGACAAAAGAAGCAGTTGACCATGCGAAAGCTGCAGGTGTTCCAATTGTAGTTGCGGTAAATAAAATTGATAAGCCAGGTGCAAATCCAGATCGTATCATGTCTGAAATGAGTGAACTAGGAATTATGCCAGAAGAATGGGGTGGAGATACAATCTTTACTCAAGTATCTGCTAAAAAGGGAACGGGTGTTCCAGAATTATTGGAAACAATGTTGTTAGTGGCCGATATGCAAGAATTAAAGGCGAATCCAGATACAAATGCTTCTGGTACAGTAATTGAAGCCAAGTTAGATAAAGGTCGTGGACCAGTAGCTACATTGCTTGTACAACGTGGTACATTACATACAGGAGATAGTGTTGTAGTTGGTACTTCTTATGGTCGTGTTCGAAAGATGACAAACGATCGTGGTATGGAAATCAAACATGCTGAACCAAGCTGTCCAGTTGAAATTATTGGTTTAAATGAGGTTCCTAGAGCTGGAGATGTATTCATGTCTTATGATAGCTATAAGAAGGCTGCTGAAATTGCGGGTCATCGTTTAGATAAACAAATTGAAAAAGAACGTAATTCAACGAGTGCTATGTCTTTGGAAGATTTGGCTAAGAAAATTGATGAAGGGGATGTTCAAGAAATCAATGTCTTGATCAAAGCCGATGTTCAAGGTTCTGCCGAAGCTTTAAAGGCAAGTATGGAAAAGCTAGAAGTGGATGGAAATGTTCGTATCAACGTTATTCGTTCCACTGTAGGTACAATTACAGAATCAGATATCTTATTAGCAAGTGCTTCAAATGCGATTATTTATGGATTTAACATTCGTCCAAGTGCAGCCATTCGTAAAAAAGCGGAAGAAGAAGGTGTTGAAATTCGTTTACACAACATCATCTATAAGGCTTTAGAAGAATTACAAGCTGCAATGAAAGGTATGCTTGCACCCGTATATGAAGAAGTTGTCATTGGTCAGGCGGATGTTCGTCAGATTTATAAGGTAAGTAAGGTAGGTACGATTGCCGGATGTATGGTTACAGATGGTAAGATGAAACGTGATTGTAAAGTTCGTTTGATCCGTGAAGGTATTGTTGTTTATACCGGTAAACTTGGATCATTACGTCGTTTTGAAAATGATGTTAAAGAAGTACTAAATGGTTACGAATGTGGTATGACAATCGAAAACTTTAATGATATTAAAGTAGGAGATATTTTAGAAGGCTTCGAAGATCAGGAAGTGGAAGAATAGTATGTCATTAAAAACGGAACGTATGGAGATGACAATTCAAAGAGAGATTTCACGTATTCTTCAATTTGAATTGAAAAATCCAAATTTAGGTTTTTGTACGATAACGGATGTACGATGTACAAATGATTTATCACAAGCGAAAGTTTATGTTACATTCCTTGGAAAACAAGGGCGTAATGATGCGGGTATGCGTGTGTTAAATCAATCAAAGGGTTTCATTCGTTCTCAAGTAGCAAAAAAAATTAAAATTCGTAAAATGCCAGAATTGATTTTTGTACAAGATACAAGTCTTGAACAGGGAAATAAGATCGAAAACATTTTAAAGGAAATCGAAAAATAGAGAAGACTTAGTGGTCTTCTCCTTTTTTGTTTGTCGATAGTATTAAGGAACAGAGTCCTAATGGTAGATAAGTAAAATTCTTTGTTAAGAAGTATGTGAATATAAAACATATCCCTGCGAAAATAAATAATATTCGATTTAAATTTGTGTTCATAGTTATAGTAACTCCTTTAAATTGATTATAACAAAAAAATTGTTGAATTGTAAAAAGTAAGAAAAAAAGAAGAGATTCAGTTTTGTCTGAATCTCTTCTTAGAAGTAGTTTAGTTAGTTATTATATATAAATTAGTCACGTTCTACGATAGTAGCACAACCCATACCACCACCGATGCAAAGTGTTGCTAAACCTTTTTTAGCATCACGTTTTTGCATTTCGTGAAGTAATGTAACTAGGATACGGCATCCACTAGCTCCAACAGGGTGTCCTAATGCAACGGCTCCACCGTTAACGTTAACTTTGCTCATATCGAATCCTAATTCTTTAGCAACAGCTACAGATTGTGCAGCGAATGCTTCGTTTGCTTCGATCAAGTCCATATCATCAACTGTTAATCCAGTTCTTTCCATAACTTTACGAGTAGCAGCCACTGGTCCAATACCCATAATTTCTGGTTCAACACCAGCTAATGCACCTTGTACCCAAGTAGCCATTGGTGTAACACCTAATTCTTTAGCTTTTTCTTCACTCATAACAACGATTGCAGCAGCACCATCGTTAATTCCTGAAGCATTACCAGCAGTTACCATTCCGCCTTCTTTACCAGAGCAGCAACGTAATTTTGCCAATGTTTCAACAGTTGTTCCTGGACGAGGTCCTTCATCCACTTTGAATTCAACGATTTGTTTTTTAACTTTAACTGGAACTGGTACGATTTCATCATCGAATTTGTGTTCAGCCATAGCTTTTTCTGCTTTTTGTTGAGAGTTAGCTGAGAATTCATCTAATTCTTCACGAGTTAAGTGCCAACGATCACAGATGTTTTCTGCAGTAATCATCATGTGGTAGTGGTTGAATGCATCAGTTAATGCATCGTTTACCATTGTATCAACGATAGTAGCGTTGTTCATACGGTAACCAAAACGTGCTTTAGTCATAGCATATGGGGCCATTGACATGTTTTCCATACCACCAGCAACAACGATGTCGGCTTGGCCAGCCATGATCATTGCAGCAGCTTGGTTAACACAGTTTAAACCAGATCCACAAACAACGTTTAATGTTACGGCAGGAACTTCAATTGGTAGACCAGCTTTGATACTAGCTTGACGAGCAACGTTTTGTCCTTGAGCAGCTTGGATAACGCATCCCATTAATACTTCGTCAACTTGTTCAGGTTTAACACCTGCACGGTTCAATGCTTCTTTAATTACGATAGAACCTAAATCAACAGCTGGAGTGTTACTTAAAGCTCCACCCATTTTACCAATAGCAGTACGACATGCACCTGCTAAAACTACTTTTTTTGTCATATTAATATTCCTCCATGTAAGACTATTAGTCATTTACCTTTTAAACTTTATCATAGTGAATGATGAAAATCAATCACAAATTAAAAAATTCACAAGTGAATTTAAAGAAATAAGGAGAACATGTCTCCTTATTGATTAATCGCACATTTTTACGATAACAGCGGCACCTTGTCCTCCACCAATACATAGGGAAGCAAGACCGATTTTTGATTTACGTTTTTGCATTTCATATAACAATGAAACTAAGATACGGTTTCCACTAGCACCTACTGGGTGACCTAAAGCAATAGCTCCACCATTTACGTTTGTCTTAGCTAAGAATGCTTCACGATCCATACCTGTAGCTTCTTCTAATTCGTGGATAACACCTAATGATTGAGCAGCAAATGCTTCGTTCAATTCAACTAAGTCAAGATCTTCAATCTTTAGATCTGCATATTTTAATGCATTTAAGATAGCTGGTGTTGGACCAAGTCCCATAACTCGTGGGTCAACTCCACCTTGTCCAAATCCGATAACTTCAGCAATTGGAGTTAAGTTATATTTCTTAACTGCATCTTCACTAGCAACGATGGTAAATGAAGCACCATCATTGATACCAGAAGCATTACCTGCAGTTACAGTTCCATCTGCGTTGAAGGCTGGACGTAATTTAGCTAATTTTTCTAAGCTTGTTTTACGAGGGTGTTCATCTGTATCAAATACTACTTCACCTTTACGAGTCTTATAAGTAATAGGAACGATTTCATCTTTAAATTTACCTGCAGCAATAGCCGCTAAAGCTTTTTCTTGAGAAGCAAATGCGAATTCATCTTGTGCCTCACGAGAAATGTTATATTTTTTAGCAATGTTGTCAGCAGTACATCCCATGTGAATTCCATACATTGCATCTGTTAAACCATCGTGTAACATAGCATCCACTAATTTTTGGTCTCCCATCTTAGTTCCTGTACGGTTTTTATAGCTCAACATAAATGGAGCACGAGTCATTGATTCAACACCACCAGCAACATATAAGTCACCAAAGTTTGCTTGAATACGAAGTGTAGCTTCCATAACGGCTTTTAAACCTGAACCACATAACATGTTGATTGATTGCGCACATACTTCAACAGGGATTCCTGCATCAAAAGCAACGTGACGAGCAATGTTTTGTCCTAAACCTGCAGCAATTACGTTACCGATAATAACTTCATCTAAGTTAGCTGGATCAATATTTGCTTGTTTGATTGTTTCTTTTAAAACAGTTGCTCCAACAGTAGCTAAATCTACATCAGTTAAACTTCCTAAAAAAGTACCAATTGCACTACGTTTAGCAGCAACAATATAAGCTTTTCTCATTTGTATACCTACTTTCTACTCTGAATCGAGATTCACTTTTTACATGCTTAGTCTAGTCCTTAAAATAGGGGATGTCAATAACTTGTTTAATTTTTCACATGTTAATAACATGTTAATAATAAATAACATATATTAATAAGATAGGGCATTTAACATAATTTGTTAAAATATTAACAAAATCATTGACGAGGTTCAAAAAAGTATGTAGAATATGACTGTGTGAAAAGTTTAACATACTTTCTCATGCTATCGATGTCCTAATTCGAATAGTTCAAGAAACTGGAAAGGAGAACTTCATTTATGGATTTCAATTTAACAGAACAACAATTAATGATGCAAAAGTTGTTCAGAGAAGTTGCGCAAAACGAAGTAAAAGAAAACGCAGCGGATGTTGACGAAAACGAAAGATTCCCTAAGGAATCTGTAGAAGTGATGCGTCAAGCAAAAATGCTTGGTATTCCTTATTCACGTGAATACGGAGGAGCTGGCGCAGATTATTTATGCTATATTTTAGCAATCGAAGAATTGTCTAAAACATGTGCAACAAGTGGTGTAGTTTTATCAGCTCACACTTCATTAGGTACTTGGCCAATCGCTCAATTTGGTACTGAAGAACAAAAACAAAGATTCTTAACAGATTTATGTACAGGTAAGAAATTGGCTGCATTTGGTTTAACTGAACCAAACGCTGGTACAGATGCTGCTGGACAACAAACAACAGCTGTATTAGATGGTGACGAATATGTTATCAATGGTACAAAAATCTTCATTACAAATGCTGGAGAAGCCGATGTATATGTAATTTTTGCCATGACAGACAAAACAAAAGGAACTCGTGGAATTTCTGCTTTCATTCTTGAAAAAGGAACTCCAGGATTCACATTCGGTCTTCACGAAAAGAAATTAGGTATTCGTGGATCTGCTACATGTGAATTAATTTTCAATAATGTACGTATTCCAAAAGAAAACTTATTAGGAAAAGAAGGTATGGGATTCAAGATTGCCATGCAGACACTTGATGGTGGACGTATTGGTATCGCTGCTCAAGCATTAGGAATTGCTCAAGGTGCAATCGATGAAGCCGTTGCTTACGTAAAACAACGTAAACAATTTGGTCGTCCAATTGCTAAATTCCAAAACACTCAATTCCAATTAGCTGATATGCAAACTAAAACAGATGCAGCTCGTTGGTTAGTATATTCTGCAGCTACTGCTAAACAAGAAGGCCGTCCTTATACTCAATTAGCAGCTGAAGCAAAATTATTTGCTGCTGAAACAGCTATGGAAATTACAACAAAAGCTATCCAATTATTAGGTGGATACGGATATACTCGTGATTTACCAGTAGAAAGAATGTTTAGAGATGCTAAGATCACTGAAATCTACGAAGGTACTTCAGAAGTACAACGTATGGTCATCTCTGGCGCTATGTTGAAGTAAGAAAGGAATTGGTGTTGAAAAATGAAAATTGTTGTTTTAGAAAAACAAGTTCCGGATTCAACTGAAATTACAGTTGATAAAAAAACTGGTGCGTTAATTCGTGACGGTGTTCCTGCAATCACAAACCCAGATGATTTAGCTGGTTTGGAAGCTGCATTGGAATTAAAAGACAAAAACCCTGACACTGAAGTTGTTGTAATGACAATGGGATTACCTAAAGCTGCTGAAATGTTAAAAGAAGGTGTAGCTATGGGTGCTGACAAAGGTGTTTTATTAACAGACCGTGTATTAGGTGGATCTGATACATGTGCTACAAGTATCGCTTTAGCTGCTGCTTTGAAAAAAGTAGGATTCGACTTAGTTATTGCTGGTCGTCAGGCTATCGATGGTGATACTGCTCAGGTAGGACCTCAAACTGCTGAACGTTTGGATATTCCTCAAGTTACTTATGTAGATGAAATCTTAGAAGTAAAAGAAGATTCTATCACTGTTAAACGTTCATTAGAAGATGTTGAACAAATCGTAACAGCTAAGTTACCATGCGTTATCACTACATTATCAGGAATGAACAAACCTCGTTACATGCAATGTGACAACATCGTTGACTTATGTAAAGAAGACAAGATTGAAGTTTTAACAAATGCTGAATTGGGAATCGATCCTGAAACAGTTGGTTTCAAAGGTTCTCCTACATCCGTTAAAACTACTTTCACAAAAGATGTTACTGACAAAACAGAAGTATTCACATTGTCTGAGCAGGAAACTGCAGATATGATTGCTAAGACTTTGAAAGAAAAGCAAATCATTACAAAGTAGGGAGGATGAAGTAGAATGGCTCGATTTGAAGAATATAAAGATATCTTCGTTTTCGTTGAACAAGAAAACGGAAACATTGCAGAAGTAAGTTATGAACTTATTTCAGAAGCAAGAAAACTAGTTGCTTCTATCCCTGAATTTGGATACAAAGTAGTTGGTGTATTGCTTGGAGAAAATGTAAAAGAAAAAGCTCAAGAAGTTATTAGTCATGGAGCTGACAAAGTAATTGTTGTTGATGATGCTTTGTTAAAAGACTATTCAACTCAATTCTATGCAGATGCTTTAACACAAGTTGTTTTAGCTCACAAACCAGACTCAATGTTAACTGGTGCAACTCCATTAGGACGTGACTTAGCACCACGTGTAGCTGCTCGTTTAAATGTAGGTTTAACTGCAGATGCTACTAAAATTGAAGTTGACTTAGAATATGCTAAAGAAACTGGTGAATCATTATTAGACGTAACTCGTCCAACATTCGGTGGTAACTTATTTGGTACAATCGTATGTAAAGACACTCGTCCACAAATGGCTACAATCAGACCAAAAGTATTCGAATTGGCTCCAACAGATACAACTCGTACTGGTGAAGTTGAAGAATTTACTCCATCATGGACAACTACAGATCCTCAAGTATTTGTAGAAAAAGTAATCGAAAAAGTAAAAGCTGATGTAGATATCACAAAAGCTAATATTTTAGTAGGTGCTGGTCGTGGTGCTGAAAATTGCTTGGATGTACTTCAAAAAGTAGCTGACGAATTAGGTGGTGTAGTTTGCTGTACACGTGCCGTTGTTGAAGATGGATTCTTAGACAAAGATCGTCAAGTAGGTCAAACAGGTAAGACTGTACGTCCTTCATTATATATCGCTTGTGGTATTTCTGGAGCTGTACAACACTGTGCTGGTATGGATAAATCAGATTTGATCATCTCTATCAACCGTGATCCTCAAGCAGAAATCTTCAATATTTCTAACATGGGATTCGTTGGAGATTGTGCAACTGTATTACCTTTATTAGTTGAATCAATTAAAGCTGCAAAAGCTGAATAATAAAAAGGAGCATATTTAAAATGAAAAATGTAGGTGTTATTGGTGCTGGAACAATGGGGCAAGGTATTGCCAATGCATTTGCTACAGCTGGATACAATGTAACTGTATGTGATATTAAAATCGAATGGGCACAAAATGGAATCAACAAAATTGGTGCTAAATTAGATAAATTAGTATCTCGTGAAAAAATTACTGCTGAAAAAGCAGAAGGTATCAAAGCTAACTTAACTGCTGGTGAATACAAAGATTTAGCTGATTGCGATTTAATCGTTGAAGCTGTTCTTGAAAAAATGGAAATCAAAAAAGACTTATTCAAGACTTTAGACGAAATCTGTAAAGAAGACTGCATTTTCGGAACAAACACTTCAAGTTTAAGTGTTACTGAAATTGCTAACGGAATCAAACATAATGTTATCGGTATGCACTTCTTCAACCCAGCTGATCGTATGAAATTAGTTGAAGTTATCTCTGGTGAAAATACGCCAGTTGAAACAAAAGAAGCTATCATCGAATACTCTAAATCATTAGGAAAAACTCCAGTAGAAGTTGCTGAAGGACCTGGATTCGTAGTTAACCGTATCTTGATTCCAATGATCAATGAAGCTTGCTTCATTTACCAAGAAGGATTGGCAAGTGTTGAAGATATCGATACAGCTATGAAACTTGGAGCTAACCACCCAATGGGACCATTGGCTTTGGGTGACTTAATTGGATTGGATATTGTTTTAGATGTAATGGAAGTATTATATACTGAAACAGGAGATTCTAAATATCGTCCATGTACATTATTAAAGAAAATGGTTCGTGCTGGAAAATTAGGTCAAAAAACTAAACAAGGATTCTACAGCTACAACTAGTGAAATAACTTAAGTGAAACACTCGTTGTTTCACTTTTTATTTAAATATTAGAGGAGAAAAATCATGGAAAACGTATTATTAGAAAAACAAGGTCACGTTTCAATTATCACAATCAATCGTGAAAAAGCATTAAATGCATTATCAACAGCTGTTTTAAATGATTTAGAAGAAGCTGTTAACACCGTTGCAGCTGACAAAGAAACATATTGTGTAGTTATCACAGGTGCTGGAAGCAAATCTTTCGTTGCTGGTGCAGATATTGCTGAAATGAAAGATAAAACAGTTGAAGAAGCAGCTGAATATGGAGCTTATGGAAATAAGATCTTCCGTCAAATTGAAACTTTACACTGCCCAGTAATTGCAGCTGTAAATGGTTTTGCATTAGGTGGAGGATGTGAATTAAGTATGGCTTGTGATATTCGTATCGCTAGTGAAAATGCTATTTTTGGACAACCAGAAGTAGGTTTAGGAATCACTCCAGGTTTTGGTGGAACTCAACGTTTAGCACGTTTAGTACCTGCTGGAATAGCTAAAGAAATGATCTTTACAGCTCGTAACATCAAAGCAGACAAAGCATTGGCTATCGGATTAGTAAATGCGGTTGTTCCTCAAGAAGAATTAATGGCTACTGCATTAAAAATGGCTAATGGAATCTGCAAAAATGCTCCAATCGCTGTTGCACAATCTAAAAAAGCTATCAATGCTGGACTTCAAACAGATATGGATTCAGCTATCGCTATCGAAGTAAAAGATTTCTCGGATTGCTTCGCAACAGAAGATCAAACTTACGGAATGGAATGCTTCGTAAACAAAGTAAAAGAAAAAGAATTTAAAAACAAATAATTTATTTGAAAGGATGATTTAAATGTCAAAAGTAATGTCAGCCCAAGAAGCTATCAGTTTGATTAAAGATGGCGACAAAATTGGTGTTGGTGGATTTATTGGAATGGGTCACCCTCAAGAACTTAGTGTTGCCATTGAAAATAGTTTCTTAGAAACAGGACATCCTAGAGATTTAACCGTTATGTTCTCTGCCGGTGTAGGAGATGGTACACCTGATCTTGGATTGAACCACATGGGTCATGAAGGATTGTTAAAAAGAATCATTGGTGGACACTGGGGATTGATTCCTACTTTCCAAAAATTAGTTTTTGAAAACAAAGTTGAAGGCTATAACTTACCTTTAGGAACAATCAGTTTGATGTTCCGTGAAATTGCAGGACACCGTCCAGGTGTTATCACAAAAATTGGTTTGAAAACATTTATCGACCCTCGTCTAGAAGGTGCGAAAATGAATGAACGCACTAAAGAAGATTTAGTTGAATTGATCAATATGGATGGACAAGAATGGTTACGTTATAAATCATTCCCATTAGATATTGCATTGATTCGTGGTACATATGCGGATGAAGATGGAAACTGCTCAATGTGTAAAGAAGCAGCCACTCTAGATTCAATCAGTATTGCGCAAGCTGTTAAAAACAGTGGTGGTAAAGTTATTCTACAGGTTGAAAAAATTGTAGAACGAGGATCATTAAAACCAATGGATGTTAAGATTCCAGGAATTTATGTGGATGCAATCGTTGTTGCACAACCTGAAAACCATTGGCAAACATATTCAGATCCATACAACCCATCATTCTGTGGAGAAATTCGTGTACCAGTTGATTCAATTGAACCAATGCCATTAAATGCACGTAAAGTTGTTTGTCGTCGTGCTGCTATGGAATTGGATCCAACAGCTGTAATCAACTTAGGAATTGGTATGCCAGAAGGTATCGCCAATGTTGCCAATGAAGAAGGACTTCCAGGACTTAAAATGACAGTTGAAGCTGGAGGAATCGGTGGTGTTCCAATGAATGGTACTGCCTTTGGTGCTTGTACAAACCCAGATGCAATCATTGATCAAACATATCAGTTTGACTTCTATGATGGTGGTGGATTAGATCAAGCCTTCTTAGGACTTGCAGAATGTGATCAAAAAGGTGATATCAACGTTTCTCGTTTTGGACCAAAAATTGCAGGATGTGGTGGATTTATTAATATCACACAAACTTCACCGGTCGTTGTTTATTGTGGAACATTTACAGCTAAAGGTTTAAAAGAAACAGTTGGAAATGGTAAATTGACAATTGATCAAGAAGGTCAAATCAAGAAATTTAAAAATCACATTGAACAAGTTACTTTCTCAGCTGATTATGCGAATGAAACAGGTCAAAAAGTCTTATATATTACTGAGCGTGCCGTATTTAAGTTAATTGATGGTAAATTAACATTGATTGAAATCGCTCCAGGTGTAGATTTACAAAAAGATGTATTAGATCAAATGGAATTCAAACCATATATTGCTGAAGACTTAAAACTTATGGATGCACGTCTATTTACAGACGAAGTTATGGGATTAAAAGAAGAATAAATCATAAAACAGGTCATTTGACCTGTTTTTTGTGTTACAATGATTTTGGGAGTTGATAAAAATGTTATTTTTTAGAAATGATTATGGCCAAGGCTGTATTCCAGAAATTATGGAATATATGAATACGACAAATGGTCATTCTTTTACTGGATATGGTATGGATGAAATTTGCCAACGTGCAAAGGAAGTTATAAAAAAACATATTCCGGATTATGATGTTGACGTTCACTTTATTGTAGGTGGAACCATCACGAATCAAACAATCATCAAAGCATGTTTAAAACCTTTTGAAGCTGTCATCAGTTGTGATACAGGACATATTGCTACGCATGAAACAGGTGCGATTGAAGCGACTGGACATAAAGTAATTCCTGTCAATAACTATGCTGGAAAGATCAATACGAGTGATATTCGTAAAGTGTTTGATACTCACATGCTTTCGTATGAACATATGGTTTATCCAAAAATGGTTTATATTTCAAATGCCACAGAATATGGAACCGTCTATACATTTGAGGAATTAAAAGAAATTCGTGCTGTTTGTGATGAATTAGGTCTATACTTAATGATGGATGGGGCAAGACTTGGTGTTGCTTTATCGACAGTGGATTATACATTAAATGATTTAGCCAATCTTTGTGATGTATTCTACATTGGTGGTACGAAAAATGGTGCTCTAATAGGAGAGGCCGTTGTCATCTCAAATCCTGAATTAAAACCATATTTCCGCTTTGTGATGAAACAAAATGGAGCTATGCTTGCCAAAGGATGGTTGCTTGGAATTCAATTTTTAGGATTATTTGAACATGATGCTTTCTTTGATTATGCTAAACATTCAGTCGCATTGGCTCAAAAGATTCAATCAAGACTTCAAGATTTAGGCTATGCTTTATTTATGAAGAGTGATACAAATCAGATTTTTGTCAATGTCACAAAAGAACAATACCAATTCTTAAGTGAAAATATTGATTTTGAAATCTGGGAAAAATGTGACGATCATTATGTCATTCGTTTTGTGACTAGTTTTCATACAACGGAAGATGAAGTTAATGCTTTATTCACTTACTTATCAGAAGCTAGCGTAAAAAAAGAATAGTATCATTCTAGGTTAGAACAATAGGTCCAGCCTAGTATACCATTCTTTTTGATTTGAACTTTATCTTGATAGGCGAATACCTCTTTTACGGTATCGCCTTTTTTTAATGGAATCTCATAATTTGTATAATCATAAGCTTTCATATCATTTGTCACGAATTCATTTTCAACCCAGAAAGTACGATTATTGTAAGGACAATATACTTTCGATTGTATTGAATTTCGTTCTAGAATTTGAATATTACCATGATTAAAAGTTATGAAGAAGGGAATTTGTGTATGATAATCTACATCTTGAATGACTTTTCTTTCTTTAAGAAAATCACATCGTTCAACTTTAACAATATTTTTTTCAAATATAAGAGCATTTAATTGACCGCCAAATTTAACCATGTTTCCACCATCAATACTATAAATGTTATGTTTTACATCATAAATGGGATCAAAAGAGGCAATATGACTACAATATTCTGTCACCGGCATATGTCCAACAATGATATTCTTTTTGAATACTTGATTTGTTTCTAAAAAGAAGGCGTGTGTCAAGACTTGTTTAAAATCCGTTCCATAATTTTCATTACTTTCAATACCTGCATGCACATAAATATGTTCATCATCTTCTAATACATGGGGTAAATCGTTTAAGAAACAAAGTTCATCTAAATAATATTTGCGTAAGATTTGACAAATTTGGGACATATTACTATTTTCATTGATTTCAATATTTAGACTTTTAGCCATTTCATGAATCAAACTTGCTTTTCTAAATCCAAGAACATGCTTTAAAAAATCCAAACGATAGGAGTAAAGAACATTTTTGGCAATGAAATCACAATTGCCCATGATACAATGTACATCTTCCGTTTTAACTTGATGCATAATGTAATGAAGAGTATCTAGATTTCTTTTTCCTTTTTCAATTAAATCACCTAAAAGAATTAAACAATCTACACCCGGTTTATAATCGATCTTGTGTAAGAGAGCTTGATATAGATCTAAATTTCCATGAATATCACTAATCACAATCTTTCGCTTGGCTTTTGTTTCAAGCTTTGAAATCACTACATCCCGGTTCATTGCACTAAAAACGGAAGGAATGTATCACATTCTTTTTCCCAGTCTTCCTCACAATGTCTTCCTTCTGGAATCACATTATATAAGACTTTGACTCCTTTTTTTGATAGTGAATTACCAATTTCAGTACAAGCCTTAGTTTGCCAGACAAATTCATGCATTAAGCTTGCTTCATTTGAACCCCAAGATAAATAGATTGAAGTATTTTTTTGTATGTTTTTATGATGAATATCTTTCAAAATCGCATCCATACTCTCTAAGACATAAGGGGATATCACAATGGCTTTTGAATAGATGTCGGAATAAGTATAGGCTGCATATAAGGCCATTAGACCTCCGCAACTACTTCCACCGATAAATGTATTTTTTCTTGTCTTTTTGGTTCTGTAATTTTGATCAATATAAGGTTTCAATTCATTCACAAAAAAGTCCATTGTAGCATCACCTAAACCTTCAAAAGATCCGTATTCAGGATCATAGAAAGGGTAGGGTGCATATTCTTTTAACCGATTGTTTCCGATATGGCTACATTCTTGTCCAACGACAATTAAATCTATATTGAGCTTTTCAATATGCTCTTGAATATGGATGGCCTTACCATATGTGGCATAGGCATCTAAAAAGATATTATGACCATCAAACGCATATAAAACAGGATATTGTTTATTGCTCATATCATAATCTTTAGGTAAATAAATAAAGATTTTTCTCTTTTCATTTAATTTCGACATGAAAAGTTCTTTTTCAACTATCATAATCGATCCTTTCTTTTTAAGGCAACCTTGAAGAACTCATCTCGTCTTGAAGGGCTTGTAAATTTGGCAACAATCGCAACATCACCCATGGCAGCCGCAATGGCTTCTGGAAGATATAAGACATCAATTAATTCTTCTTTAAACATGTCTTGAATTTCTTTCACTGTATAACGATATTTGATGGAATTTCTTCTACCCACAAAACCTGCAGAATATCTTCTAAGTTTTGAATAAGATGCTTGTTGTTTTAAGATCACTTCAGCCCATAAACGATATACATCGAGTTCACCTGCATAATTCATTAAATCAGGGCAGAATCCTCCTGGAGGTCTGAAGTTAACTTCTAAGCCAAAGATACGGCCTTTTTCACCTAATCCTTGTACATCATGGTTTAAACGGAAGAATTCGCAATGGAAGAAACGATTCTTGATTTTAAAGGCATGAATCGTTCTTTGAACAATATCACGACATTCATCACTGATTTCAAGTGTTGTGAAGCATCCAATACTTTGTTGATAAAGCACAGAATCCATGCAGTTACCAACATATTCTAAACTATTTAGATAGCGAATATCTCCGTTTTCATCGCAAATCCCATCTAATGTAAAAACATCTCCATCAATATATTGTTCTAAAATCATAACATGATCTTTTGTCTGCATATAAACAGATTCTAATTGTTCGGCATTCATGATTTTATAAGTCATACTTGCACCTACACCATGATCTGGCTTCATAACAAGTGGATATCCCACTTTATCCGCGAAATCTAAGCCATCCTGAAGTGTATGTAATACTTTATAATCAGCTACTGGTACGTTGGCTTCTTTATAATATTTTTTCATTTGTGACTTCGATTGAAGCTCTTCGATTCTTTCTAATGATAAACCTGTTTTTACATTAAAATCATCACGAAGACGTGCATCTAAATCAAGCCAAGCTTCATTATTGGATTCAATCCAGTCGATTTTTCCATATTTAAATGTAAAATAGCCACATGCCTTAATCATTTCATCATAGTCATGGAAGCTTTTCACAACATAGATTTCATCACAATATTCTTTTAATTCTTGTTTTAATTGGTTGTAAGGAGTATCTACGATAGCCAATACTTTAGTCCCATTTTCTTTTAACCCCCTACAAAACATCCAGTAACTTTCTGGATAGTTTGGTGAAATCACCACAAAATTCATAATCTTATTTCCTTTCTGCCATCATTTGACTAATCGCAATGACAGTCTTTCCATCATCAATTTTTCCATTTCTTGTATATTCATAAGCCGTTTCTAAATCCAACCATAGAGTATCGATTTCTTCATCTTCATCTAAAGAAAGTTTAACATCGGCCATTCTTGGATGAATGGCTTTATAGATCCAAATTCTTTCATCACAAAAGCCTGGAGTTGATACAAAACTTAATAATAGTTCTAATTTATCACAGGCCATGCCTGTTTCTTCGTTTAGTTCACGAAGTCCGCATTCCATGGGATCTTCACCATATTCGAGTTTACCTGCAGGAATTTCAAGTGTTTCTTTACCAATTGCCGGACGCTCTTGTCGTACAAGTAAGATCTTGCCATCGATGATACAAATGACACCCACACCTCCTGGATGTCGAATGATGTCTCGTTTATACATTTTATCTTTGATTTTTACATTCTTTTGAACTAAATCAAAGATAATACCTTTATAGATCAATTTTTCTTCCATACAATACCTCTTTTTCGTTAAGATTATAGCACAAAAAAACACTCCTAAGAGTGTTAATTGATTTTAGCTAAGAAGCTTTCCGTTATGGCATCCGCTATTTTTTGTTGGAAAGTTTCATCCACTAATTTTGTATAGTCATCACTATTACTTAAATATCCAAGTTCTAAAAGGATAGCCGGAATTTGACTATCATATAAAATAGGGAAGTTTTCATAATGGTCGGAATCAATACCTTCAAATTGCGATAGGTTGATTGCGTTCATTGTATTGGATAGGTTTTTAGCCAATTGAATCATCTTATCGTTGGGTTGTGTGAAAATAGAATATCCCTTTGATAAAGAATCTGAACTTGAATTCATTTGAATCGAAATTAAATAATTCGCCTTTTGAGAGTTAATAGAAGTGATTCTTTCTTCTGTAGAAAGTGTGGAATCATCACTTCTTGTATAAACTACATTGTAGCCAACACTCGAAAGGGATTCCCCAATCTTTTTGGCTATAACCAAATTTAGATCTTTTTCACTAGTATGCCCATCGCTTGTATATCCACTATCACTTCCTCCATGACTTGCATCAATACAAATGATTGCTTTTGATTTACAACGCGAATTTGAAACCGTATCATTGGTAATAATGGTCGATTCTGTTTGTTCGGGAACATCGATTTTTGATTTTTCTTTGATTTGTTTATTAAGATTTGGCTGGATGACCATCGCCAAAAATAGTGCAAAAACTAAAAAGAGAATGGCTCTACGCATGACTAACCTCCTGTTTCCTTATTTTAACATTAGTCGTAAAGGATGAAAAGCTTTTTAAAATTTGTTATAATGAGTACTATGGGTGATAGTATGGATTTTTTAATAACATTAGATCAGTTTGAAGGTCCTTTGGATTTGATGCTGCATTTAATCAAAGAAAATAAATTAGATCTTTTTGACTTGGATATGAATATTTTGGCAACGCAATATATTGAATATATTCATGCCATGCAAAATATGCATTTGGAAGTGGCCAGTGAATATTTATCGGAACTAGCTAGTCTTATCGCATATAAGTCGAAAAAACTTTTGCCAAGAGAAACCGTTGAGGTCATAGAAGAATATGAAGAAGATCAACGTGATCAATTGGTAGCTCGTTTATTGGAATATCAAAGATATAAGGAAGTAAGTCTTGCATTAAAAGATGGTTATGATCAAAGACAACTCCATTTTTCTCGTCCAGTTTCCAGCTTAGTCGAAGAATGGAAGATTCCCGTTGAAAGTGATACTTTAGAAAATCAATCTCCTTATGATTTAATGAAGGCTATGCGCCATTGTATTGTACGTATGGAGCTTTTACAACCTTATGAAACTAAGGTGACAATCAAAGAATTGTCTTTAGAAGAAAGAGCCATTCAAATCAAAGAAAGAATGAAACATATAAATGGATCGATATCTTTTAAAGATCTTTGCAGCGATTGTACAAACTTACATATGGTGATCGTTACTTTTTTATCGATACTTGATTTAATACATGAAAAATGGATGACATATTCCATTGATGAAACCCAAATGATATGGGTCGCAAGAGAGGATTTGTAGATATGGATAATGCGAAGGCAATATTAGAAGGCTTACTCTTTTTAAGTGGTGAAGAAGGTTTAAGTATAGATCAGATGATGCTTGGTCTTAAAAACTTAGAAATGGATGATATCCGCGTTTTACTAGATACACTAAAAGAAGAATATAGCAGCAACAGTAGAGGGATTGAACTTGTAGAATATGCGAATCGATTTAAATTCGTCACAAAAGAATTTGTATATCCTTATGGAAAACAATTATTTGAAGAATATAAACAACCCACACTATCACAAGCGGCTATGGAAACTTTGGCTATCATTGCCTATAAACAACCAATTACTCGTATAGAAATCGAAGAGATTCGTGGTGTCAATTGTGAAATGATGTTAAAAAAATTAGTGGCGCGTGGCTTGATTGAAGCTAAAGAACGTTTGGATGCGATTGGAAAACCTTTATTATATCGTGTAACGGATGAATTTTTAGATGCTTTTCAGTTAGAGGATTTAAAAGAATTACCGGAATTACCACAAACAAAAAACAATAATGAAGAATTATTTGAAGGAGAATAGAAAATGGAAAGACTACAAAAAGTAATTGCCCAAGCGGGTATTTGTTCAAGAAGAAAAGCAGAAGAATTGATTTTAGATGGAAAAGTCAAAGTGAATGGTGAAATTTGTGATGTATTAGGTACAAAAGTATCAAAACAAGATATCATCGAAGTCAATGGCAATATGATTTCGAAAGAAGAAAAAGTCTATTACATCATGAATAAACCTAAAGGTTGTCTATGTACAAGTAGTGATGATAAGGGAAGAAAGACGGTACTAGACTATATGCCTAAAAACGAAAGAATCTTCTCTGTAGGACGTTTAGATTATGACACAAGTGGCGTTTTATTATTGACAAATGATGGTGAATTTTGTAACCATATGATTCATCCTCGTTATCATTTAGAAAAAACGTATGTTGTTAATCTTCAAGGTATCTTGAGTGAAGATGATATCAAACAATTAAGAAAAGGTTTAAAGACAAAAACAGAAAAATATCAGCCGGCTAAAGTATTTGTGCTTCAAAAAGATTTAACGCGTAATCGTACACAGTTTGAGCTTACAATTTCTGAAGGTAAAAATCATCAGGTAAAGAATATGATGTTGGCATTAGGCCATGAAGTTCGTCGCTTGCATAGAGTAAAATTTGCGTTTTTAGATGTTAAAGATTTAAGAGCGGGTGAATATCGTCGTTTAAAACCTTATGAAATCAAACAATTAAATCGTTTGGCTATGGAAGGCGAAAACAAGTAATGAAACAAGTATATTTAGATGCGGTTTTATCGATTCATGATGTGATTGAATTAGATACAAAACAAGCACACCATATTTTTGATGTACTTCGTACAACACCAAAAGAAAAGATTCGTATCATCACAAAAAATTCGGGTGTTTTCTTAGGACATGTTGAAAATAAACCCACTTTAATCATTGATTCCATTGTAGATGTGTTTGAAGAAAACCAATCGATCACATTATGTTGTGCTTTGATTAAACAGGATAAATTTGAATGGATGCTTCAAAAGGCATGCGAACTTGGTGTAAGTAAAATCGTTCCTTTTGTATCGAAAAATACAGTAGTTAAATTGGATGAAAAAAAAGCAGAAAAGAAACTGGCTCGATGGAATGAGATCTTACTTGCGGCGACAAAACAATGTAATCGCAATACGTTGGTGGAATTAGAGCCTGTAATTCCTTTAAAGGAACTGTCGAATTATAAAAGTGAATGTAATTTGGTGGCTTATGAAAAGGAAAGTGATCCTTCAAAACATATGGCCCACTATTTAAAAGAGAATCCTCAAACCATTACTGTCTGTATTGGGCCTGAGGGCGGATTTGAGGAAAGCGAAATACAAATATTAAATGAATTTGGTTATGAAAATTGTTCTTTAGGTAAAAATATCTTACGAGCCGAAACAGCAGCTTGTTATGTATTGGGAGCTATTGAATACCAGAATCACGTGGAAGGATAAGGGATACATGAAATTTTCAATTATTACACTAGGCTGTAAAGTAAATGCGTATGAATCGCAATACTATGCAGGTCAATTAGAAAAACTAGGATATGAACAAGTATCGCCAGATGAAGCTTGTGATATTTGTATCATTAATACGTGTACAGTCACAAATACGGCAGCTAGTAAGTCGCGTCAAAAGATTCATTACGCAAAACGTATGAACCCTAATGCTTTATGTGTTGTGGTAGGTTGTTTTGTACAATGTGCAAGTGAAGAAGAAAGAAAGGCATTAGATGCAGATCTTATCGTTGGGGCTAAACAAAAGAATGAATTGGTGAATTTGATCCAACAAGCTTTAAAGGATCATGAAAAAATTGATGTTGTCCATGAAGTTACACAATTTAAAGATTTTGAGGCAATGCCTGTACATTGTTTTGAATCGATGCATCGTGCATTTTTAAAAGTACAAGATGGATGTAATCAATTCTGCTCATATTGTGCAATTCCTTTTGCGCGTGGTCGAGAGCGAAGTTTAAATCATGAGCAGGTCATTCAAATTGCCAAAGATCTATGTGATAAAGGACATACAGAAATTGTTTTAACCGGTATTCATACAGGTCGATATTTTGATGGAGAATACGATTTAGCAAAATTAATGAAAGCTTTATTAGAAAATACGCCAGAATATGTATATTATCGTATTTCAAGTATCGAAATTACAGAAGTGAGTGATGAGTTGATTGGATTGATGCAAGAAAATTCTCGTATGTGTCATCATTTGCATATTCCTGTACAATCTGCATGCAACGAAACATTAAAACGTATGAATCGTCCGTATACAATTGAGCAATTTAAAGAAAAAATTGAATATATTCGTTCTTGCATTCCAGATATTTCAATTTCTACTGATGTGATTGCTGGATTTGTACAAGAAAGTGATGAGGAATTTGAAAAAACGTATAACAATCTAGCCGAACTAGAATTAAGCTTCTTCCATGTTTTCCCTTATAGTAAGCGTAATGGAACAAAGGCAAGTACTTTAAAGGGCGAAATCAATGGTAAGATTGCCAAAGCTAGAGTGGCTCGTTTACTCGAACTTTCAAATGAATGTAGAAAACGTGATATGCAACGTTTTAACCCCGTGCAAGTTTTGATTGAAAGACAACAAGATGGCTATTATACGGGTTATACAAATCAATATCATCCTTGTAAGATATTGAGTGATATACCATTAAGTGGTAGAATCACTATCGAATGGCAACGTATTGAAGATGGTACGTACTATGGAAAGAAGGATTAAGTATGCGATTAAGCAAACTATTTAAAAATGCACCTACAGTAAATATTACGGGGTTAAGTTTTGATTCAAGAACCGTAAGACCTGGAAATATCTATTTCTGTTTACCTGGCCTTACGAATGATGGACATGACTTTATTGATTCTGCCATAAAAAATGGAGCCGTATGTATTGTTCATTCTAAAGAATTATTGAATATGGCACCTGGTGCTGTTTATATTCGTGTGGAAGATGTCAATGATGCGATGAATAAGGTGGCTCGTATTTTCTATGCCAAGCCTAGTGATAAACTAAAAATGTATGGTGTTACTGGGACAAATGGAAAATCAACAATCACAAATATCATTCGTGACATGATCAATGATAAAACGCCTTGTGGTTATATTGGTACCATTGCGATTAAATATGGGGATATTGAATTGCAGCCAAATTTAACAACACCTGATGCACTTTTTTTACAATCTAAACTAGCCGATATGGTTCGTGTGGGTATGAAGGCATGCGCATTAGAAGTATCAAGTCATGGATTAGCTCAACATCGTGTGGATGGTATTTTATTTGATTGCGCAATCTTTACCAATTTGACATATGATCATTTAGATTTTCATGGAACAATGGAAAATTATTTTGAGGCAAAGAGCTTGTTGTTTAAAAATCTTGTCAAAGAAAATGGAGTTTCTGTTTTAAATCGTGATGATGAAAAATACGAGGCATTAAAAGATTGCTCCAAAGCACGTGTTGTATCTTATGGTATTAATAAAGAAGCGGATTATCGTGCTATTAATATTAAGATGAGTTCACAAGGTACACAATTCGATTTAGTATACTCAGGTCATATGTATCCAATCAAGACAAATTTGGTGGGTAACTTCAATGTATATAACTTACTTGCAGCTATGTGTGCTTTAAATGAAACGGGTTATGATTTAGATAAAATTATTGAAAAATGCAGTCATATTGCACAAGTAGAAGGTCGTATGGAACGTATTGATTGTGGCCAACCATATAATGTGATCGTTGATTTTGCGCATACTCCAGATGGTATGGAAAAGATGATGCAGTTTGGAAGAAATATCACAATGCCAGGACATCGTTTAATTGCGGTATTTGGTTCTGCAGGTAAACGTGATGTACATAAGCGTAAAGTATTTGGCGAATTAGCTGATAAATATTGTGATTATATTATTGTTACGGAAGATGATCCTCGTGATGAAGATCCAAAAGAAATTGCAGATCAAATTAAGTCTGGAATTCAAAATACATTACATGTATATGTACAAGATCGTTATGAAGCAATTCATCAGGCTATTAGTTCAGCTCAAGAAGGTGATACTGTTTTACTTCTTGGTAAAGGAGATGAAAGCTTTATTTATCGTGAAAACGGAAGAGCTCCTTGGGTAGGCGATAATGTAGCGGCTAAAGAGTGTATTCAGGCAAATTTAGGTTAAAATTTTATAAATAGACTTGCATTATACGAAATCTTTGATATAATATTTTTGCTAATCTTGGGAAGGGAGGTTTGTGAATATGCCAAAAGTAGTTCTTAAAGAAAACGAAGGACTTGATGACGCTTTAAGAAGATTTAAACGTCAGGTTTCTCGTAATGGCACCCTTGCTGAGGCGCGCAAAAGAGAATTTTACGTAAAACCAGGTGTACGCAGAAAGTTAAAATCTGAAGCTGCACGTAAAGCACGTAGAGGTAAATAATCTGCATTTTTAATGCAGATTTTTTTCTTGAGGAGGAGATTTGTGTCTTTTTTAGAATTTGATTGTTCCGACAGAACATTTGAAGAAATTCAGATTTTTGCAGGTTTTCAAGATTCCAATTTGGAAATGTTGAATAAGTGCTTTAAATCTGTATTTATGATTCGTGACCAAAAAATTAAAGTAGAAGTGAATGATACTTTAGATACACATAAGGTCGAAGATGTGATTGATGCTTGTTTTTCAATCATTGATACGCAACATCGTTTAAATAGCCAAGATGTGAATTATATTTGTTCGTTGGCTTTTAAGAATCGTTTGAAAGATTTTAAAGCGCATCAGCTACAAGCTGTATGTAAGACAAAAACGGGAAAAATGATATATCCAAAGACAATTGGACAAGCTATTTTATGTGATGCGATGCGCCATAATGAAATTGTATTTGCGACTGGTGTTGCGGGTACGGGTAAAACCTATTTAGCGGTTGCGTATGCGGTAAATATGCTTAAAAGTGAACGTGTTGAAAAAATTATTCTTACACGCCCTGCAGTTGAAGCGGGTGAATCATTAGGCTTTTTACCGGGTGACATGAAAGAAAAAGTTGATCCTTATTTAAGACCTTTATATGATGCGTTAAATGAAATGCTTGGTTTAGAAACGGTTGAAAAATATGTAGAAAAACAAGTGATTGAAATTGCGCCTTTAGCTTTTATGCGTGGTCGTACATTAAATGATGCCGTTGTAATTTTGGATGAAGCTCAAAATGCGACTTGTGCACAAATGAAGATGTTTTTAACGCGTATGGGTAAAAATTGTAAGATGGTTGTGACAGGGGATGTTACACAGATTGATTTGATCAAGAAAAAAGACTCGGGCTTGATGCAAGCTTGTACGATCTTGGATCATATAGATGGTATTTCGATCATTCACTTAGAAAATAGTGATGTGGTTCGTAATCCTTTAGTTCAAAAAATCATTGAACGTTATGCCAAGGTTGAATAATTTGGTTTTGACTGTTATAATTAAAAACTGTAAAAAATATATTGAAAGGTGATAAATCTATGGGAAGACATTTTGAGGTACGTGCTGCCGCAATGCAGAAAACTGCCAATGCGAAAGCAAAAATTTATTCTAGATATTCTAAAGAGATTTTAGTTGCTGCAAAGAACGGTGACCCAAATCCAGATATGAACCAAACTTTAAAGAAAGCCATTGATCGTGCTAAGGCCAACAATGTGCCTGCTGACGTAATCAAACGTGCAATCGAAAAGGCAAAAAGTAGTGCAGATGAAAGTTATTCAAGTGCTCGTTATGAAGGTTTTGGCCAAGGTGCAGGATCTACAATCATTATCGATTGCTTAACAGATAATGCGAACCGTACAATTGCCAACTTAAGAGCTTGTTTCAATAAATCACACGCTAAATTAGGTGTAGGTGGATCTGTATCATTTGGATATGAACACTTAGGTGTGATCGTTATTCAATATGATAATGAAGAAGCTATGATGGATGCTTTATTAGATGCTGAAATTGAATTAAATGACATTGAAATCGAAGAAGGATATATGACAATTACAGTAGATCCAACACAATTGGATGACGCAAAAGTTGTTGTTGAAAAATTGATTCCAGATGTTAAATTTGAAGTCTTAGAAGATAAGATGATTCCAAATGAAGAAGTTGAACTTCATGGTGAAGATTTAACTTTATTCAAACGTTTAGTAACTTTACTAGATGAAGTGGATGATGTACAAAATGTATATCATAACGTTTCAAATCTAGATGAAGCTGAATAATTAATCCTAAGAAAAAGAAGAAGATAAGGATATACTGTAGAGAGAAAATGGTTGGTGAAAATTTTCGTAGAATACTTATTGGGACACTTTGGAGGAGTTGGACAAAAACCAACCGTTGGTCGCGTTAAGACTTGAGGTGTATACTTTACGTATAAAATAAGGTGGTACCGCGTTTAAAACGTCCTTATATCAGGGCGTTTTTTTGTTTATTTAAAGGAGGAAAACGCATGGCATATCAAATTCCTAGAGGTTGTCAGGATGTATTTGGATCTGATTCTTACAAATGGCAAGCTCTTGAACAAACATTAAGAAGCTTTTGTTACATGTACAATTATGATGAAATTCGTACACCAATTTTTGAACATACAGAAGTTTTCAAAAGAGAAAATGACTCAAGTGATATGGTAAACAAAGAGATGTATACTTTTAAACTTGAAAACTCAAAAACATCATTAACATTACGTCCAGAAGGTACAGCTGGTGTTGTTCGTAGTTTTGTAGAAAACAAAATGTACGCCAATCCAGATCTACCCGCAAAATTCTATTATATGGGTCCTATGTCAAGACATGAACGTCCTCAAAAAGGTAGAATGCGTATCTTTAATCAATTTGGTGTAGAGGCATTGGGTGTAAAAAGTCCTTATGTCGATGTCGAAACAATCGTACTTGCATTCTCAATTCTTAAATCATTGGGATTAAAAGATATTAAAGTATGCTTAAATACTTTAGGTGATGATGAGTCTCGCGCAAACTATCGTAGTGCATTAAAAGAATATTTTGCACCTTATGTAGATGAATTGTGTGGTGACTGTAAGCGTCGTTATGAACAAAATCCATTACGTATTTTGGATTGTAAAGTGGATCACGATCATGAATGTATGAAAAATGCACCTAAGATGTCGGATTACTTAAATGAAGCAAGTCAAGAATACTTCAACACAGTATGTGAATTATTAGATAAACTCGAAATTCCATATGAAGTAGATGATAAATTAGTTCGTGGATTGGATTATTATACGCATACTGTATTTGAAATTGTATCTATGAATTCAGAAATGGGTGCACAATCAACTGTTTTAGCAGGTGGACGTTATGATGGATTGATTTCATACTTTGGTGGACCAGAAGGTATGAGTGGTATTGGCTGGGCTCTAGGTATGGAACGATTATTGATTGCTTTAGAAGCAGAAGGTATTGAACTTGAAACAAAGCCTGCATTAGATGCCTATGTAATGTGTCTAGATTCAGAAGCTAGAACATATGCGTTTGAAGTTTTAACTTCGCTTAGAGCTTATGGATATCGTTGTGATATGGATATGATGGAAAGAAGTTTTAAGGCACAATTTAAGGCTGTGGATCGTTCAAAGGCAAAACTTGCGATTTTAATTGGTAAATCGGAATTGGAAGAAAAGAAAGTCACAGTTAAAAATATTACGCATAAAGAACAAGAATCAATCGAAGTCGAGAAATTGATTCCTTATGTTGACTCTTTATTAGAAGAAGAAAGTCATCATCATCACGAGCATGAAGGAGAATAAAAATGTATAGAACACACAATAATGGTGAATTGCGTCTTCAAGATGTAAATTCAGAAGTCACTTTATGTGGCTGGGTAAGTAAACGTAGAAACTTTGGAGCTTTGGTTTTCATTGATTTAAGAGATCGTTATGGTATTACACAACTTGTATTCAATGAAGATATTGCAGCACAAATCAGTGATGTACGTAATGAATATGTACTTCAAGTAAAGGGTACTGTTGTAGAAAGAAAAGACAAGAATCCTAAACTTGAAACAGGTGAAATTGAGGTTGTAGTTAGTGAAGTAAAAATTATCAATACAGCAATCACGACACCTATGATCATTGCGGATGAAACAGATGCATTAGAGGATACGCGTTTAAAATATCGTTATTTAGATTTAAGAAGACCTGTTCTTCAAAAGAATTTAATTTTAAGAAATCGTATTACTTTATTAGTTCGTAACTACTTAGCTAAATATGGTTTTACAGAAGTGGAAACACCTATTTTATGTCGTTCTACACCAGAAGGGGCACGTGACTATTTAGTGCCTAGTCGTATTAGTAAAGGCCAGTTCTATGCACTTCCACAATCGCCTCAATTATATAAACAATTATTGATGGTTGGTGGAATGGATCGTTATTTCCAGATTGCACGTTGTTTTAGAGATGAAGATTTACGTGCGGATCGTCAACCTGAATTCTCACAGATCGATATTGAAATGAGTTTTGTGGATGAAGAAGACATTTGGTCAATGACGGAAGGTTTAATGAAAGAAATCTTTAAAGATATAAAAGGCATTGAATTACCAGAATTTAAGCGTATTCCTTATGATACTTGTATGGAAAAATATGGTTCCGATAAACCAGATTTACGCTTTGACATGCCTTTATATAATGTGAGTGAGGTCTTCGCAAATACTGAATTTAAAGTGTTTGAAAATTGTTTGAATGAAGGTGGCATCATTCAGGCTATGAATGTTAAAAATGGTGCCGATAAGTTCTCAAGAAAACAATTGGATAAGTTACAAGATTATGTAAAGGTATATGGTGCAAAAGCACTTGCCAACTTAAAATTAACATCTGAAGGCTTTGCCGGAAGTGTCACAAAAGTATTGTCAGATGCTGAAAAAGAAGCGTTACGTACAATGTTAAATATTGAAGAAAACGATATCGTATTCTTTGTAGCGGATAAAAAGAAAGTGGCTCAAACATCTTTAGGTGCATTGCGTGTGAAATTAGGTCATGATTTAGATTTAATCAACAAAGATGCCTATGAATTCTTATGGGTTACTGATTTCCCAATGTTTGAATATGATGAAAATGAAAACCGTTATGTAGCGGCTCACCATCCATTTACATCTCCTAACTTAGAAGATGTCGATAAATTGATGTCGGATCCAGCACATTGTTATTCTAGAGCTTATGACTTAGTATTAAACGGATATGAATTATTATCAGGATCCATTCGTATTCATGATCAAAAACTTCAAGAAAAAGTCTTTGAAGCCATTGGTATGACTTTAGAAGAAGCACATGAAAAATTCAGCTGGTTTATGGATGCGTTCCAATATGGAACTCCACCTCATGGAGGTGTAGGTATCGGTCTAGAACGTTTAACAATGATTTTAGCGGGTACAGACAACATTCGTGATGTAGTGGCATTCCCTAAAACAGCAAGTGCATCGGATTTAATGGCACAGGCACCAAGTCCAGTAGATCCAGCACAATTAAAAGAATTAGGTATTGAAACAAAGTAAGACAGGATTTTTTCCTGTCTTTTTTCAACAAACAGAGCGAATTTGATTTTAGATGTAGGCTTATTAATTGTAACAATTTTCCATCTGCGTTTGAATTGGTACATTTTAGCATGTATCATACTTTAAAAAATCGAAGAACGATTCTTTTCTTTTATTAAATAAGCAATCAATGACCGTTCAATTGTTGAATAGAAAATATAACTAGAAAAGACGAGTGTAACTCGTCTAGTAGAAGAATTATTTAATTTTATTTTCGTAATCTTGGAATTGATGATAAATACCATCCACAAAAACTGTTGAATTTTCCGTACGGTACAATAAGAAATATTTGGTTTTATCTAAATTTAATCTTCGATACCCCTTGCTTCGAAGTCTAGGATTCAAACACAGTTGAAATGACTCAGCAGAATTACTTAATACGAATTTTCCATTTTCAACAGAATCGATAAAATGACAGGCTGTTTGTTTATTACGCAAGTGAAAAAGAAGGTATTCTACAATAGAATCCATATCTTCCATTGCATTTTCAGTAAATATTACCTTATAATCCATATTTATTTCTAATGCTATCTATTGCTATATCCGCATCTATTACTTTTCCTTCTTTAGATTGAGCTCTAGAAGAGGCAAGTCTATCCAAAAATTCATCTTCTGTCATAATTTTCATTTCTTTTGTTTTATTGAATTTTTTAATTTCAAAAGGAATTCCATCATAAGCAACTGCTTGAGTTAAAAACATACGAATTGCGCTAGTTGTATCTGTACCTAATTCCTTAAATAATGCATCAGCCTTAGATTTCAAATCATCATCCACTCTTACTTGAATAGTAGACATACGGCATCACCTCCACATTTAAATTATATGCAAATTCATTGCTAATGTACATGAAAAGTATTACTTATTGATCATAGTTTCATTATTTAATATCCAACAGGACATGTATGGCTCTGTTGTCAAATTCATAAATTACTCAATAGTAAAAGACTATTTAAGAGTACATTTGCAAGACTGACTAAATCTTTTTGTCTCATTATAATTGATTCAAAGGGTAAATACGATAAGGTATTAAGATGTATTGAAAAAGTAGTTTTGTCTCAAAAAAAGTGCGATATCTAGATGTGATGCGCTTAAAGCATACTTAATAAGCGAACAATCACCATTCATTTGAAAAAGAGAAATTAAAAAAACAAGTCCTTAGACTTGTACATCTAGAAAATATGTAGCCTCCATATCGGCAGTACTTAACGCAAAGGCTAAAGGGAACATCTCAAAAGCTTTCCCCACATTATTAACAGGATCACTTCCGGAAAATCCCATATGATAACGAATCGCAAACGCTTCTTCTCGTGTTATGCGCATAAATGGTTGAATCATGTATACACTTTTTTCACCATGACCAAAAGGAATGTCATCTTCAAATTCAAACACATCCACTTGCTGCCACTGCCCATCGATTTTTTTGTTTCTTGTACCTTTTTTATAGACATTGATCTTACATACATCATGAAGTAAGGCGACAAGCGCAATGGTTTCATCACTATAGCTCATCTTATAAATTTCTTTTACTCTTTGTCTATCTAGATAATCCTTTAAACAATGATAGACATGCACACTATGCGCACATAGACCACCTTTAATGTTGCCATGAAAACGTGTGCTTGCAGGTGCCGTAAAAAAATCAGAGTGAGGTCCTTCTAGAAATTCTAGAAAGGCATCGGCACCTTCACGATGGATATTTTCTTTATAGATTTGAATAAATTCTTCTTTTGCGTTCATACTTTTTACCTATTTAAAAAGCCTAAGAACATGAGATCTTTCCCTGTTAAGTACAGGTGGGTAATCTGTGAACAGCATTAGGATCCCCACGCGTAGCGGGTCTTCAACACAACAATTCAACATCCGATTTCCCTTATCTCGAGTGTAGGAAAAATTAATGTCCTTAGGCATTTTTATAATAGCGAACTTCATAAAAGAATACAAGTCTTGACATTTTAGTATGAAATGTGCATGGTTGCAAGTGCCTTTAAAAACAAGTAGAATATAAAAGGTGAAATTATGGATGGAATTTTAATTATTGATAAACCGTATGGTATGACAAGCCATGATGTTGTAAATTGGCTTCGAAAAAAATATAAACAAAAAAAATTTGGGCATACAGGAACATTAGATCCTAACGCAACAGGCGTTTTGGTGGTTCTTTGTGGAAAGTCTTGTAAGTTACTTCAGTTTTTAAGTGATACAGATAAAGAATATATTGGTCAGATTGAATTTGGAAAAAGCACTTCTACCGATGATATTTGGGGTAAAGTAGAAGCTGAAAAAGAGGTGAATTTGGATTTTTCTTTTTCAGAAGAACTACAAAAATTTGTTGGGAAGAATCATCAATTGGTGCCAAAAACTTCAAATAAAAAAGTGAATGGTAAAAAATTAATGGATTATCAAAGAGAGGGGCTTGAAGTTCCTAAAGTCTATAGTGATATTGAAATCTATTCAATGGAATACTTAGGGGATTATCGTTTTAAAGTGGCTTGTTCAAGTGGAACGTATGTTCGTAGTATTTGTCGAGATTTGGCTTTAAACACAAATAATTTAGGTTGTATGAAAAGCTTAAGACGAACTAAAGTGGGACGCTTTACAATTGATCAGGCACAGACTCTAGAAGATTTAGAAACACAAGAACCTATCTTATATCCTTCAATTTATGTATTAGATCATTTAGATAAAATCAATTATCAACCAATTGAGGATGTTTATCAGGGAAAACGTATTCATTTAGATAATTCCAACAATGAAGTTTGTATCTTAGATGCAGGAAAGCCTATCGCAATCTATGAAAAAGAGCGTGAAGGCTTATTTAAAAGTAAAAGAGGTCTATGGTAATGGAAGTGATTCGTATTGATTATTTGAATGTTCCAAAAGATTTATTAAAAAGCTCTTGTTGTATTGGCTTCTTCGATGGTTTACATACTGGGCATCAAGCGTTGTTAGACAATTGTATTTTGAAGGCAAAAGAATTGGGCGTTCAAAGTGGTTTAATTACATTTGATCCAGATCCTTGGAAAATCTTCTTTCCAGATCGCGTATGTAGACATATCACTACACTTCAAGATCGTATCCATTTGGCAAGTGCAATGGGAATTGAAGTGATGTATGTTATTACTTTTTCTAAGGATTTTGCAGCTTTAGATGTAGATGCATTTCACCTCTTGTTACAAAAGATGAATGTATGTCATATCACTTGTGGTTTTGATTTTAAATATGCTTCTAAAAATTCTGGAAATGTTGATACTTTGCAAAATCAAGATTATTTCAATGTATCTGTGATTGATAGTGTGAATTCAAAAAATGAAAAGATCTCATCGAGTCGTATTGAGCCTTTGATTCAAAGTGGCAAGATTGATTTGGCCAATGATCTATTGGGGTATATGTATTCGATTGAAGGAATCATTGAACATGGTTTCAAAAGGGGAAGCACCTTATTAAAATTTCCTACCGCAAATCTTGGACCAAATGCTGATTATTTAGTTCCATCTAGTGGTGTTTATGCAGGCTTTGTTTGTGTGAATGATATATTTTATGGAGCTATGATCAATGTAGGAAACAATCCGACTTTTGAAAATAAAAAAGTTTCAATTGAAGCACATATCTTCGATTTTGATCAAGACATTTATGATCAAAGAGTTCGTTTCTTTTTCTTAAAAAAGACGCGAAATGAAATTCGCTTTAATGGGTTTGAAGAGTTAAAGAAACAATTAGAGAGTGATATTATTACTTGTAAAAAAGTGATTTCACATGAAAAGATGTATGTTCAAAAAACAGCTGCACTTTGGAATGCGAAAGTTTTTGAGTTTAAATCACTTTTTTGATATACTAAAAGAGAAGTGAAGGTGAAATTATGGCGAAAGAATATATTGAACTAGAACCAGGTAATGAATATGGTGTTATTTCTTTAAATAAGACAGTTTTTTCAACAATTGCACAGAATGTAATTGAAGAAGATGAAAACGTTCAAATTGCCCAAGGAACAAAACCATTTAAGATGGGAATTGTCACAAAAGTGGATGATAATAAATTGACATTATCTATTCCTGTTAAAGTCAATCACAAGGCAAATGTGAGTGATGTATGTTTAAATCTACAAAACAAGATCTTTGAAAGTATTTCTTATATGACAGACTTTAAACCTGAAGCCATCGAAATTCAGGTTACTGGATTTATTTTTTAAGGAAATCTTTCAAAGGTTTCCTTTTTTTAAAATTTATGAGTGTATCTTTTGAAAATTATCTTGTGGTAGGTATTAGTTCAAGGGCTTTGTTTAATTTGGAAAAAGAAAATGAAGTTTTTGAAAAAGAAGGATTGGATGCATATCGTGAATATCAAATTGTTCATGAAAATGATGTATTAAGTCCTGGAAGTGGTTTTGGGTTAGTAAAAAACTTATTAAACATCAATAAATTAGCCAAACGAAAATTGGTTGAAGTAATCGTTATGTCTAGAAATAGTGCGGATACGTCATTACGTATAATCCATTCACTTGAGCACTATGATATGGATATTGGTCGTATGGTTTTAAGTGGTGGAGAAGACATCAGTCGTTATTTATCGGCTTTTGGTGTCGATTTATTCTTGTCATGTAATGAAAATGATGTATCGAATGCGATCCATGCTGGTTTTGCGGCCGGTATGATTTATGCCAGAGATACAAAATATAACTTTCCAGATCATCAGATTCGTATTGCCTTTGATGCAGATGCCGTATTATTTTCGGCAGAATCTGAAAAGATCTATCAGGAACATGGTTTAGAAGCTTTTAATGAAAATGAAATTTTAAATCAAGATGTGGCCTTAAAAAAAGGTCCTATGGCTTCGTTATTAAAGAGTTTATCTTGGCTTCAAAATGAAACGAAAGATTTAAATGTATTAAGAACAGCTATAGTCACAGCCCGAAACAAAGATACGGGGGTCCGTGTGATTAAGACTTTAAGAGCATGGAATATTGTCGTAGATGAAGTATTTTTTATGCAAGGTGCTAAAAAAGCAGATGTCTTAGCTTGTTTTGGCGCCAATATATTTTTTGATGATCAAGACGTGCACGCGCTACCTGCAAGTGATGTAGTACCAAGTGCTCGTGTACCATATAGAGAAGGAGAAATGTAAATGAATAGACATGAACAACGTGTAATTGCGATGCAAAGTGTGTATCAACACTTATTATTAGGAAAGGATATTCGTAAATGTGTATTTGACGTAATGAAAGGTTCAAATGACATTGATGGATATTTATACAGTTTAACAATCGGAACAATCGAAAACAAAGAAGCATTTGAACAAAAAATCAATGAATTATTACGAGACGATTGGGATTTTAATCGTTTAAGTATGTTAGAACAAGCTATTTTATTAATTTCTTTCCAGGAAATTTTGGCTAATGATACGCCAAAGGCTGTTGTCATTAATGAAGCTATAACACTGGCAAAAAAATATTGCGATGACAACTCATACAAATTATTAAACGGAGTTCTTGATCAACTATGAGAAATGAAATGGTTGTAAGTATTTCAAGTGTTATTGCTCGTATTAAAAACATATTAACACAAACGATGGATCTAGACGGTATCTGGATTCAAGGTGAAATCAGCAACCTGACAAAACATAGGTCTGGACACTATTATTTTTCTTTAAAAGATAAAAGTGGTGAAATGAGTTGTGTTATGTTTTCAAGCTATGTATCGCGATTAAATTTTAATGTACAAGAAGGTATGCGCGTTTTAGTTTCAGGAAGCATTAATGTATATGAACAAAGAGGAAGTTTACAGCTTGTCATTCGTCAAATGAAACAAGATGGTTTAGGAGATCTTTATTTAGAGTTTGAAAAGAGAAAACAAGATCTTTTAAAAGCTGGTTATTTTGATGCGAATCACAAAAAAACTAAGCCTGAATATATTGAAAATATTGGTGTAATTACAGGCGCAGGTGCTGCTGCGTTACAAGATGTATTGTCTACAATTCAAAAGCGTTGGCCGATGATGAAAGTCACTTTATACCCTAGTTTAGTGCAAGGTAATTTTGCACCTAAAAGTTTGATTCAATCTTTGAAAAAGGCAGATACTTTTGGACATGATGCTTTGTTGATTGTTCGTGGTGGAGGAAGTTTTGAGGACTTGTTTTGTTTTAACGATGTAGAGCTTATAAAGACAATTTATAACTTAAATACGTATATTGTCAGTGGTGTAGGTCATGAAGTAGATACGACTCTATGTGATTTAGTATGTGATCATAGAAGTGTAACACCTACAGCAGCAGCTCAATGGGTTACTTTCGATCAATATGATGTGATGAATAAGATTGTAAAAGATAAAGAATTGCTTTATCGAAATATGTCTTTGATTTTAAATGGCTATAAATCAAAATTAGAACAGTATAAGAGTCATCCGTATTTAAAAGATCCAAAAGCTTTTATTGTAGATAAACAATTAAAATTGGATGCATATCATACACAAATGGAACATGCACTTTCTTTAGAACTTCAAAAGATGAATTTAATCAAAAATTATAAGGAACAACTCGCATTCAGCATGCATCAAGTTTTAAGGGATTCAAAACAAAATCTTTCTATAATTCCTGAAAAGCTTGAAGTAAGTATGCATAATAAAATTCAAGAGAAAAGACATATACTCATGCGTGATTGTGCTTTATTGGATGCCTATTCGCCTTTAAAAGTGCTTTCAAGAGGGTATAGTATTTCCAAAGTGGAAGATAAAGTTATTAAAAGTATTCATGATGTCAAAAGTGATGATATAATGGTAACTAGAGTGCATGATGGTGTAATAACATCTCGTATTGCATCGTGCAAGGAGGAATAAAATGGCCGCAAAACAATTGAAATTTCAAGAAGCCATGAAACGATTAGATGAAATTGTGGCTTTACTTAATAATAATGAATTAGAACTTGAAGAGGCAATGTCATTATTTGAAGAGGGTTTAAAGTTAAGTGCTCAATGCGAGAAACAATTAAAGAAATTTGAAACGAAAATGGATCAGTTGATGGAGGTGAATCAAGATGTTGATGAATAAAGAATTTGAAGATTATCTATTGGTACGTGTACAAGAAAATGATGATAGTCGTACAAAAGATGCGATGGCCTATTCATTGATGAACGGTGGTAAAAGAGTACGTCCTATGTTGTTGTTTTCTGTACTAGAAGGCTATGGAATGGATGCTCATGTTGGATATCCTTGTGCTTGTGCCATTGAAATGATTCATACTTATTCATTAGTTCATGATGATCTTCCAGCTATGGATAATGATGATTTACGTCGTGGTAAACCGAGTTGTCATAAAGCCTATGATGAGGCAACGGCCATTCTTGCAGGAGATGGACTACTTACCAAAGCTTTTGAAGTCGTACTTGATAGTGAATGTAGTGCGAAACAAAAAGTGGCATTAGTTAAAGCACTTTCTTGGTATGCAGGTATTGATGGTATGATCTATGGTCAAACATTAGATTTGCAGGCTGAAAATGATACAAATCCAACATTTGCCCTTTTACAAGAAATTGATCACTATAAGACAAGTAAATTATTAACTTTGCCTTTAGTATGTGGTTGTATATTAGCGAATAAATTTGACGATATTGACCATTTCCGTAAGATTGGTCTTGTGTTAGGGTTGGAATTTCAAATGCAAGATGATATTTTAGATGTTGTTGGTAGTGAAGAAGTGGTTGGAAAATCATTGAGCGATGAAGATAATCATAAAGTAACAGCTGTATCTTTATTAGGTCTTGAAGGAGCTAAAGATATGGTTAAAAGTTATGATGAAACCATTCGTAAATCATTAGATAAAGTCAGTTGTGATGTAACTTCACTAACAAAAGTATTGGATACTTTATTAAAGCGTACATATTAATATATGGAATTTCTTTGAAAAAAGGGGTATATTAATAATAGCTAAAACTAGTCTTTAGCGGACTAGTTTTTTTAACGAGGGTTATAAAATGAGAAAGATTAGTCAAGTGTATGATATTGAATCACCACGTCAAATCAAGGATTTGACAATCGATGAGCTTACACAATTGTGTAGTGATATTCGAGCTTTTTTAATTGATTCAATCTCAAAAACAGGTGGTCATTTATCAAGTAACTTAGGCATTGTTGAAGTCACAGTGGCTATGCACTATGTCTTTGATTCACCTAAAGATAAAATGATTTTTGATGTTGGACATCAATGTTACACACATAAAATATTAACAGGAAGATCCACGCAATTTGCGACATTACGCAAAAAAGGTGGTCTTTCAGGTTACCAAAAGCGTAGTGAAAGTAAATATGATTGTTGGGAAGCTGGGCATTCTTCAACCTCTTTATCGGCTGCACTCGGCTATGCGATTGCACGCGATCTAAAACAGGAGGATTATAATGTCATTGCCCTTATTGGAGATGGTTCATTAACAGGTGGAATGGCACTTGAAGCATTAAATGATATTGGTTCTAAACAAAAAAAGATGGTCATTATATTTAATGATAATAATATGTCAATTTCTAAGAATTATAGCGGTGTTGAAAAACGTATAACGGATATTCGTGCTTCACATTTATATATTGATTTAAAACATGATGTAAAGAATAACTTAAAATCGAATAAATTAGGTAGTAATGTATTAAACAAACTGTCTCATTTTAGAGACAGAATTAAAGATGAAGTGATTGATGCACCTTTATTTAAAGAGTTTAATTTAGATTATATGGGACCTGTGGATGGTCATGATATTCAAAGTTTAATTAAGGTGTTTGAAGCTGCCAAAGAACATGATGGTCCTATTGTAGTTCATGTATTAACACAAAAGGGTAAGGGTTATAAATATGCAGAGCAAGATAAAGTTGGAAAATGGCATGGCGTAAGTCCTTTTGATGTGGCTACAGGTAAATCCTTAAGTCTTCTTCCACCAAATGAAATTTCTTGGTCCCAAGTTATTTCTAATACGGTTATGGATCTTGCCGAAAAAGATAAAACGATTGTTGCGATTACACCGGCTATGGCGCAGGGAAGTAAGTTATTAGAATTTCAAAAACGTTTTCCAGATCGTTTCTTTGATTGTGGTATTGCAGAACAACATGCCGTAACTATGTCTTGTGCAATGGCACTAGGTGGTTTAAAACCATTTGTCAGTATTTATTCTTCTTTCCTTCAAAGAGCTTATGATCAAGTCAATCATGATATGGCTAGAATGAATGTTGGCGTTGTGATTGGAATCGATCGTTGTGGTTTAGTTGGAGACGATGGTGAAACCCATCAAGGTGTATTTGATATTGCGATGCTTAGAAGTGTTCCAAATTTGATTTTGTCACAACCAAAAGATGCTAAAGAAGCTCAAAATATGATTTATACAGCTTTTGATTCGAAAAAACCATTCTGCATTCGTTATCCTAGAGGAAATGCGTTGTATGCCAAAAATAAATCGTATTCATTGATTCCGATTGGTTCTTGGGAAAAATTTGTGGTTGGAACTCCAACACAAATTGTGATTACATATGGTCCAGACGTTGATCATGTGATCAATAAGGCAAGAGAAAATAAAATGGGTTTATTGGTTGTCAATGCACGTTTCTTTAAGCCTATAGATGAAGTTATGATGAAAGATTTATTAAAGATGGATCTTTCGATTACAGTATATGAAACAGATGTTAAAATTGGAGGACTTTCAAGTGCTATATTAGAATTTATAAATACACTTGATGAAAAGATTCATATAATAGGTATTGAGGATCACTATGTATGTCATGGTTCGATTCGTTCTTTGCGTATTCAAGAAGGTATTAGCACCGAATGTTTATTTGAGGAATTAGAAAAACATGAATAAGATACGATTAGATAAAGCTTTACTTAAAACGATATCTAGCCGTGCAAAAGCACAGGATATGATTAAAGAAGGGAAAATCAGTGTCAATAAAAAAGTAATCACGAAAGCTAGTTATTTAGTGAGTGATGAAGATGATATTGTCGTAACACATACCCAGGATGAATTTGTGTCGCGTGGTGCTTTTAAATTAAAGGGTTGTCTTGACAAATACAATGTCGATATTTCAAATCAAGTTGTACTGGATATTGGAGCAAGTACAGGTGGTTTTACAGATGTTTGTCTTCGTTATGGCGCTAAAAAAGTATATGCGCTTGATGTTGGTCATTTACAACTCGCAAAAGAATTAGACCAAGATTGTCGTGTTGTAAAAATGGAAGGGCATAACGCAAGAGAGATTGTGCCTGACTGGTTTGATGAATCCATAGATTTTATGTGTATGGATGTAAGTTTTATATCTTGTAAGACCATTTTAAAACATGTTTTGCATGTATTATCCATATCTCATATTGCGATTTTGGTAAAGCCTCAATTTGAATGTGGGCCTGCAGCTTTGAATAAGCATGGTGTTCTAAAAAATTCGAAACTTGCCTTACAGATCGTTGAAGATGTAAAAGCGTTTTTATTTCAGTATTATAAAAGCGTTGAAGCCATGCCAAGTATTCTAGAAGGAAGAAGTGGCAATCAAGAATATATGGTATATGCCAAAGATTTAAGAATATCTTAATATGAAGATATTCTTATTTTTATATTTACGGATTCACCCGTGATGATAATCATTTATTTTCCTTTGAATTTAAGTTAAAATAATAAGTAGACTTGAGGTGGTTTTGTGATTGAACAATTGTCAGTAAAAGATTATGTATTATTCGAATCTTGTATCATAGATTTTACAAATGGAATGAGTGTGATTACAGGTGAAACAGGTGCCGGTAAATCGTTATTGATTGATGCGATTGGATATTTGAGTGGGGATCGCATTAAATCCAATGTGATTCGTAATGGAAAAGATAAGGCCATATTATCTATGGTTTTAACTTCGAATGAAAAAGTAAATTCGATCTTAGAAGAGAATGGCTTTGAAGTGGATGATCAAGTGATTATTTCGCGTACAATTTTAAATAATAATAAAAGTACTGTACGGATCAACCAACAGATCACAACTCTTTCTTTTGTGCGTAAAATCGTCAATTTATTAGTGGATGTTCATTCACAAATGGATACATATCGTTTAATGGATACAAAACTTCAAATGGAATTATTGGATAGTTATGCCAAGGTAGAGGATTTAAAATCATCTGTAAAAGAGGCTTATTTTTCATATTCAAATGTTTTAAATGAATTAGAAACATTAAAAAATGAAGAATTTTCAGATTCGGAATTGGAGTTTTTAACTGCACAGCTAGATGAAATTGAAAATGCGAATATACAAGAAGATGAATTGGAGTCGTTGAACGAACAGATTCATGAAGCTTCAAACTGGTTTAAAAATAAAGAAGATCTTTCTATGTGTTTATATGAGATGGATAAAGAAAATGGTGCGTTAGATTCTTTGTATACGTTATATAAACAAGCTTCAAAATCATCAATACTAAATGCATATGAAGAAACATTTAAAAATTTATATTATTCTTTACAAAGTGTAGATGAAGAACTTAAGCATATTCGTGATACACATTCAAATGACGCTTTAGATTTGGATAGTCTTCAAAATCGTCAATATTTAATCAAAAAATTGTATCGTAAGTATGGTGGTTCCTATATGTCTTTAATGGAATCTAAAAAGAATATCATGGATAAAATTGATCGAATCATTCATCGTCAGGATGTGTTTGATAAGTTGGAAAAAGAAAAAGCAGAATCTTTTGCGGCTTATATGAAGTTCGCAAAAGAATTATCATTAAAAAGAAAAGCTGTCTTTTCTGAATTAGAATCCAAAGTAATGGAACATTGTAAAGATTTGATGTTAGAAAATGCTCGATTTAAAATTTCTTGTACCGAAAAGAAGCCATCTTCAAATGGTATTGATGAAATTGAATTTTTAGTGTCAATGAATCCTGGCCAGGATTTTTCAAGTTTAAGTGTATCTGCCAGCGGTGGTGAACTATCTCGTTTGATGTTGGCATTAAAGGTTGTATTTCAGGCATCAAATGGAATTGAAACCATTATTTTTGATGAAATTGATACAGGTGTCAGTGGTAAAGTAGCTTTGGCAATGGGGGCTAAAATGAAGGCTTTATCCAACAAGTATCAAGTATTATGTATTACGCATTTAGCGAGTGTTGCCGTAATGGCAAATACGCATTATTTAGTAAGTAAAAAATCGACTTTTAATGAAACAATCACGCGTGTTCAAAAACTAGATCATGACCAAACGATTCAAGAGTTAGCTATCATGACAAGTGGTGAAGCGAGTGTAAAGGCAAAAGAATCTATGCAAGATCTATGGGTGAAGATTCATGGCTAGAGTGATTTTACATATTGATTTAAATGCTTTTTTTGCGAGTTGTGAAGAAATAAAGAATCCAGATTTAAAAGAGTTTCCCGTTGCGGTAGGATCGACTTCTAAGCGCGGCGTGATTTCGACTGCCAATTATGAAGCAAGAAAATATGGTGTGCATAGTGCAATGCCAGTTTATGAGGCTTTGCGTCTTTGTCCAGACTTAGTATTGATCCAAGGTGATTATGGATATTATCGTTCGATGTCCGCACAGTTTTTTGCGTATTTAAAGACATTTACCCATCAAATTGAACCTGCAAGTATTGATGAGTGTTATATGGATGTTACCGATATTATCAAGCGTTATAAAAGGCCTTTAGATCTTGTGTTTGAAATTCAAAATGGAGTCTATGAAAAATGTCATTTGAATTGTTCGATTGGTGTAGCACCCAATCGTTTTCTTGCGAAAATGGCGAGTGATATGCGCAAGCCCAAAGGAATCACAGTACTTAGAAAATCGGAGCTTTCAACGAAGTTATGGCCATTAAAAATCAACGAGATGCATGGCATTGGAAAAAAGAGTGTTCCCGTTTTAAATGAGATGGGAATCTATACGATTGGTGATTTTGCGGATGAAAAAAACGAACAAAAAATCTTACGTAAATTAGGTAAATCGAGTTATTCTCTGATTCAGAAAGCTCGTGGTAATTCAAGTGCAGCTTTGTGTTATTCAACAACACAAAAGAGTATTTCGATATCTAGAACCTATTCCAATGATTTATATTCCATTGATGAGGTGAGTAGTAATCTTCAAATCATTGTGAATGAATTGACGCATAAAATGCAGCGTGAAAATCAAAAAGGAAGACTTGTCACTTTAACATTAAGAGATACTGCTTTTCATAATGTGTGTCACAGTATGAATTTGAGTACATATTCAAATTCATATCCAATGATTTATGGGGCCTGTATGCAGCTATTAGAAGCTTATTTTGAGCCGATTGGATATCGTTATATTGGTGTTCATGTTGGTTCTTTAAAGGATGCCAAACAAATTGTAGAGCAGGTTGATTTGTTTGAAGTACCGCAAGAAAATACAGATTTCATATTAAATCGTTTAAATGCGAAAATGGATAGTAAATGTTTTATAAAGGCAAGTGATTTATTGAAGAAGGAGGGGTCAAATTGAGTTTAACGTTGGATTATTTTATTCATGAAGATTTAAAGTTATATCAAGATAGTGAACATTTTCGCTTTAATACGGATACGAAATTATTGGCGCAGTTTGTTCGTTTAAAAAAACAAGAACGTATTCTCGATATTGGTACAAACAATGGTGCTTTGTTGGTGTACTTTGATCAGTTTCATATAAAAGAGCTTGTGGGTGTTGAAGTGTTAGAAGAAACGAGTAAAGTAGCTCAAAAGAATGCGGATTGTTTTATTAAGCATCCTGTGAAAATTGTCAATCAGCCAATACAAGATTATGAAGATGATTTATTTGATGTCATTGTTTCAAATCCGCCTTATTTTAAGATGGGTGCCAATCAAAAGCCGGAACATTTAAATTTTCGTCATTTGGGAAGAATGGAAGAAAATCTAACGTTAGAACAATTGGTTTTTCATGCGAATCGTTTGTTGAAGAGTTATGGGCGTTTTTATATGGTGCATCGTCCCAATCGTTTAAATGAGATCAATCAGGTTTTATATGAAAATAACTTTAGTATCCGTAATTTGCAGTTTGCGTATGATCATCGTGATAATAAGGTAAAATCTGTATTGATTGAGGCAATTAAAGAGTCGAATTGTGATATGAATGTATTAGAGCCTATTTATATTTAATTTGTGTTATAATAGTTTCATGGAATTAAAAGATGCATTCGAGGATTATCATTTATATTTGAGTGTTGTGCAACGAAAATCAAAGAAAACTGTACAATCGTATCTTCATGATATCAAGGTTTACTTAGATTTTTTAAAGGATCAAAAGATTTCTAAGTGTGAAAACATTTCCGTTTTAGATATTGAGGCGTTTTTGGATTTTTATGCCGAGGATCATGTTGCGTCAAGTCTGAATCGCATGATTGCAAGTATTCATTCTTTTCATTTGCAGATATCGACTATGCATCCTGAAATCAAAGATGTATCTTTATTAATTCATGGGATGAAATCATCTAAGCATCTGCCTGTTTATTTAAGTGTAGATGAAGTAAAAAAAGTTTTTTCATCTTTTCAAGACAATGAGATCGACCAATATAATAAAACAATATTAGTTGTATTATATTCTTGTGGTTTGCGTGTGAGTGAGCTTTGCGACTTAAAGCTAAATGATGTGCATTTGGCAGAGGGGATTTTAAAAGTTTCTGGTAAAGGAGATAAGGAAAGGATTATTCCGATATCTTCTTATTGTGTTTCACAGATGAAATATTATTTAGATTCCATTCGCTGTGTTTGGGATGTAAAGAATGTTTCGTATTTTTTTGTGAATCGTTTAGGCCATGTTTGTACAAGGCAATATGTTCACCTGATGATTAAACAAAAAGTGAATGAATTAAATTTAAATCCGCACATATCTGCGCATAGTTTCAGACATTCGTTTGCGACGCATTTATTAGATGGAGATGCCGATTTAAGAATTGTTCAAGAGCTTTTAGGGCATTCCAATATTTCTACAACGCAAATCTATACGCATATTCAAGATAAGCGTTTAACGAGTGTTTATGATCGTTGTTTTCAAAAAATAGAAAAATCAAAGGAGGAATAGTATATGTCATGTGAAGGTTGTCCTTCTCAAGGAAAATGTGGTAAGAGCAGTGAAACATGTGGAATTCAATCCAATCCAGATAACCACATTAAAAATATTATCACTGTAATGTCTGGTAAGGGTGGAGTTGGTAAATCTACTGTTACGGTTATGTTAGCTAAGGCTATGGCTAAAAAAGGCTTAAAAGTTGGTATTATGGATGCGGATATTACGGGTCCTAGTATTCCTAGACTTTTAGCTTTGTCAAATGAACATGCGTTTGGAAATGAAAAACAACAATTGATTCCAGTCGAATCCAAAGAAGGCATTAAAGTCATGTCTTTAAACTTTTTAGTTCAATCTGAATCAGATCCAGTCATTTGGCGTGGTCCTGTCATTGGTGGTGTTGTAAAACAATTCTATACAGATGTTGTATGGGGTGATTTAGATGTTTTATTAATTGATATGCCTCCTGGAACTGGTGATGTTGCCCTAACAATTATGCAATCCATTCCAGTGCAGGGTGTTGTGATGGTTTCTACACCTCAGCCAATGGTGAGTATGATTGTAGAAAAGGCTTGTCATATGTGTGAAAAGATGGAAGTGAAAGTACTTGGTATTATTGAAAATATGGCGTACTTAGAATGTCCAAATTGTCATGAAAGAATTGAATTCTATAAAAAAGAAGATGTGGAAACATTGTGTAATTCAACTTGTACAAAATTATATGGAACACTTCCAATGTTAGATTTGATTCGTGATATCAATGAGTATGATGCATATTCTAAAGATCAACAAGAAAAAGTAGATGCATATCTAAGTGATATTGCCAATGAAATCTTGGAAGATATTGCCTAATGGAGTATATACTTCATAAAAAATCCAATTGTAAAAGAATAAAAATACGTGTAGTCAAAGGAGTGGTTTGTGTAAGCGCTCCTTTAAATGTTCCTAAAAGAGAAATTGATGATTTTGTAAAAGAACAATCCGCTTGGATTGAGAATCAATTAAGTAAGTATACTCTTTCTAAAGAGAATGACTTGATTTCTTTATTGGGTAAAAAATACAGATTGCATTATATCGATCAAAGAGTTTGTTATGTTAAGGGTGATGATTTATATTTGTATCCAGATCAAACATTGATTCAAAAGTTCTTGAAACAAAACACAAAGAAATATATCGATCTTCGTTTTGAATTCTTTTGCGAACAATTACATATACACAATATTTCTTTACAATATGGCTTTTATAAAAGTAAGTGGGGCAGTTGTACACCTAGTAAACATAAGATTTGTTTCAATGTGAATCTTATATTTATGCCTTTAGAATTTGTGGATGCGATCATTCTGCATGAACTAGCACATTTATTTCATTTCAATCATTCAAAAGATTTCTATAATTTACTTTGTACTTGGATGCCAAATTATAGACAGGTTTTGAAGGAAAATAAAAGGAATCCAATTCCAAATTTGTATTAAAAAAGAGCTCAAGTGAGCTCTAATTTTTTATACGTTAATAGCTGCTTGCATGCCTAATGCATCTTTTTCTTTAGCTAGAATTGGATCAATGAAGTCTTTGAAGAATTCTTCTGTTTGTTGAACAGAACGACCCACAAAGTTTTCTGGTTTCATGATAGAAAGGATTTGTTCTTTTGTCATGCCAAATTTTGGATCTTGTGCAATACGATCAATCAAATCATTTGGTTTACCTTCTTCTTTAACCACACGACCAGCTGCCATTGAATGTTGACGAATCAATTCGTGTAACTCTTGACGATCTCCACCGGCTTTAACAGCATCCATCATAATGTTTTCTGTAGCCATGAATGGTAATTCTTTTAAAAGGTTTGCCTCTACAACTTTTGGATATACAACTAAACCATCACTTACATTTAAGTAAAGGTCTAATAGTCCATCTGTAGCTAAGAAGGCTTCGGCTATTGAAATACGCTTGTTTGCGGAATCATCTAATGTTCTTTCAAACCATTGTGTACTTGCCGTAATTGCAGGGTTGATGGAATCGGCAATAATATAGTTCGCAAGTGCTGCCATTCTTTCTGAACGCATAGGGTTACGTTTGTAGGCCATTGCGCTTGAACCGATTTGTGATTTTTCAAATGGTTCTTCGATTTCTTTCATATGTTGTAATAAACGAATATCATTACTAAATTTGTGTGCACTTTGTGCGATTTGAACTAAGACTTGTAATACTTGTGTATCATATTTACGAGTATAGGTTTGTCCACTTACCGCAAAATATTGGTCGTAACCTAATTTTTCACAAATCTTTTTATCCAATGCTTTTACTTTGTCTGTATCTCCTTCAAACAATTCCATAAAGCTTGCTTGTGTTCCTGTTGTACCTTTACATCCTAATAGTTTTTTATTGTCTAATAAGTGTTGGATTTCAACGTAGTCCATATATAAGTCTTGTGCCCATAAGCTAGCTCTTTTACCTACAGTTGTTGGTTGAGCGGGTTGGAAGTGAGTAAACGCAAGACAGGGCATGTCTTTGTATTTTAATGCAAATTCTTCTAATTTTTCTAATACATTGACAATTTTCTTTTGTACAAGCTCTAAAGCTTCGTGCATGATAATCAAATCTGTGTTATCCCCAACGTAGCAGCTTGTTGCCCCTAAGTGAATAATTCCTTTCGCTTTTGGACATTGCACTCCATATGCATATACGTGTGACATTACGTCATGTCGTACTTCTATTTCTCTAGCTTTTGCGACATCGTAGTTAATATCTAAAGCGTGTGCTTTTAATTCTTCGATTTGTTCTTCTGTGATATCTAATCCTAATTCTTTTTCAGATTCTGCAAGAGCAATCCAAAGTCTTCTCCATGTCGTAAATTTTTTGTCGTTTGAAAATAATGCCTGCATTTCCTTAGATGCATATCTCTGTGAAAGAGGAGATTGGTAATATTCGTTCATTTGTTCCACCTATTCTAGTTAGTTTCTTCCTAACATTAATATTATATGTGTTTCAATTTTTAAATTCAACTTCAATTGTTGTATAATAGAGGAGTCTGAAAAAGGAGTACTTATGAAAACATTATCTATATTATCTACAAAACTAAGTGCCTGGGGACTTCATCTTATTGGAAGAGGTGGATCTATGCCTGGATCTATTGGTTGCAAGGTGGATAAGAATATATTAACGAAATTAAAATTTAATGGACCTGTCATTTTAGTTACGGGTACCAATGGTAAAACGAGTACCGCAAATATGATTACGGACTTGTTTCAAAATGCAGGATACAATGTTATTTCGAATCGTAAAGGAGATAACTTAAAGGCGGGTATTGTGACTACATTACTTACAAATTGTAAGTTGAATGGTGAAATCAAAGCCAATGCGGTCGTGTTAGAGTGTGATGAATTAAATGTAAGACACATTCTTCCTTTTATTCCGGTTACGGACTTTGTGGTCAACAACTTCTTTCGTGATCAATTAGATCGTGCGCGTGAAATGGAACAGTTGATTGATTCGATTGAAAAGGTTTTGCCAGATTATAAGGGGCGTTTGATTCTAAATGCGAATGATCCAAATGTTGTGCGTTTAAATTTAGTTGCCAAAAATGCGACTTGTTCTTATTTTGGAATGGATGAGAATAAGTATTCTGTTACAACCACAAAAGAGGCAAGTGAAGGGAAATTTTGTCCAAAGTGTGGGGCTAGACTTGAATATAGTTATTATCAATATTCGCATATTGGTAAATTCCATTGTTCAAAATGTGATTTTAAAACACCAGAAATGGATGTTTGTCTAAAAAATATTGATTTGGATCAAGAAACATTTACGAGTGATAAAGTCAGCTTTAAATCTCCTTATGAAGGAATGTATTCGATGTATAATTGTGCGGTTGTATTAAATATTGCGAAAAATTATGGTATTTCTGTGGATTGTGTAAAATCAGTATTTAGTCATGCGCCTCAGCCTGCAGGAAGAAATGAAACGTTTAAGTCAAGTGATCAAACATGTATTTTAAACTTAGTTAAAAATCCAACGGGTGCAAATGAGGTCATGAAGGTCATCGAAAAAGATGATTCAAATAAAACAATCGTAATTGTATTAAATGATCGTGAACAAGATGGTACAGATGTAAGCTGGATTTATGATACTTTCTTTGAAAAAATCATGAAGGATAGCACAAAAGAAATTATTTGTACGGGTCTACGTGCAAATGATATGGCTTTAAGAATCTATTATGGTGGTTATAAAGGGCCTTTAAGTGTGGTAGATACTTTAGATATTGCCATTAAAGCAGCTTTAGCTACAAAGCGTACTACGTATGCGATCGCAACATATACGGCATTGCTTCCTACTCGTAATGCGATTAAAAAGGAGATGGGTCTATGAAAGTAGTTTGGATGTATCATGATATCATGGATCTTTATGGTGATAAGGGAAATATGATGGTTCTAAAGAAGCGTTGTTTAGATCGTGGTATTCCTTTTGAATTGGATACTTGTGGTATTGGTGAAGAAAAAGATTTAAGTGAATATGATTTAATATTTTTAGGTGGTGGTGCGGATAAGGAACAAATTAGTTTGATTCCTGATTTACTGTCGCGTAAAGAAAATATTAAAAAGGCAATGGATGAGAAGACGTTTGTTCTTTTAATTTGTGGTGGATATCAATTGTTTGGTCAATATTATATTGCGGCGAATAATGAAAAAATTTCTGGCTTGCAGTTTTATGATTATTATACGGATACGGGTAAAGCTGGTAGTCGTTGTATTGGAAATGTTGTGATTGATGCCGATTTGGATGGTTTAAAAACGCGTATTGTTGGTTTTGAAAATCATGGTGGTCAAACATTAAATGTAACACATCCTTTAGGTAAGGTTGTTAAGGGTTATGGTAATAGTTTTGATGCAGGCTATGAAGGTTTCTATGATGGCAAGATTTTAGGAACCTATTTACATGGTCCATTACTTCCTAAAAATCCTGAGGTTGCGGATTTTGTGATTTCAAAAGCAATACAAAAAAGAAATCCAGATTTTAAATATAGTGATTTAAAACCACTAGAAGATAAATTTGAAACAATGGCTCGTGAGGCTGTGTTTAAAAAATTAGAAATATAAAAAAGATGTCATTAGACATCTAAAAACATAGTACATAAGGGGTTTATTATATTTTTTGACTCGAACGATAATTGCGTACTATGTTTTTTAACACTCACTCCTTTCATGGTTTTAGTATATGAGTTATGTTGGCATTATTTATGTCAATTATATGAGGAATATTATGAAAAATTTAATTTTATCAATTGTTGTCATTCTTTCAACTTTGATTACGCCAATATCTGCTTACGAATTGGACGATATTCCAGAATATAATGGAACGCCTTATGTTGAGATTCATGATAATGAACCTCAATTTAATTCGAGTGATATGAACAAGAAGAGTTTTGAATCGTATTCAAATTTGGATTCTTTAGACCGGCCACAAGTCGCATATGCGAATATTTCAAAGGATTTAATGCCAAATACGAAGCGTACAAGTATTGGTACTGTAAAGCCGGCTGGTTGGCATACCGTTCGTTATAAGGGAATTGATGGAAAGTATTTATATAATCGTTGTCATTTGATTGGGTATCAATTGACAGGTGAGAATGCGAATCAAAAAAATTTAATGACAGGCACACGGTATTTGAATGTAGAGGGTATGCTTCCTTTTGAAAACGAGGTGTGTGATTATATAAAAAGGACCAATCATCACGTATTATATCGCGTTACACCTATATATGATGGTGATAATCTGGTTGCCAATGGTGTTCAAATGGAGGCTTATTCTGTTGAAGATAAAGGTCAGGGTATATCCTTTAATGTATATTGTTACAATGTGCAGCCAGGTATTAAAATTGATTATAAAACAGGCGATTCAAGTCGTTTGAAAGAGAGTATTATAAAGGAATATAAGGCAAGTGAAGACAATATGACGTATATTTTAAATGTAAATACGCATAAGTTTCATAAACCTACTTGTTCAAGTGTGAAAAAAATGAAGGATTCAAATAAGATTGAAACAAAAGATTCTAGAGATGTTTTGATTCAACAGGGCTATTTGCCTTGTAAAAACTGTAATCCATAGGAGAATTAACATGAAAAAAATAATAAGTCTAATATGTATATGTGTTTTATCTTTATCTTTATTTGGTTGTTCAAAGCCAGAAAATCATGTGGATCTTACTTCAAATGTATCTTGTAAATTATTGGATGTTTTAACCGTGACAAATGAAACGGATAATTCAACATATTATTATTATTTGGCAAGTATAAAAAACAAGGGTAAGAAACCATTTAATACACAAGAGCTTTATTATACAGTTACGGATAATAACGAAAAAGATATTAGTGTCATTGATAAATATCAATCTACACCAACATATGCGATCAGCAAAGGACAAAGTACGTATATTTATGGATATATTGGTTTTCCAAATAATGACCAGAAAAACTTAGGTTTATCTTTCAATAAGAAAAAGCAATTCTTGCCTTTTAAAGCATTTGACATTCGCAAGGCGAGTGATAAAAATGTAAAGGATTCGAAAGATAAGAAATATGTGTTCTTTGAGGATGATGCATTGAAAATCAGTGTAGATGGTTCAAAAGCAAAATATGTATATGAGAATAATGAAACGGTATTAAAAAATGTTAAAATTCGCTATGAAAACAAAACAGAAAGCCGTATTACAGTTCCCTATATTACGCCAAGTGCTACTTTAGAGGGTATTGATTTAAGTGGCAAAGGTGAATTTTCAAGTATGGAAGATATTCAAAAAAAGGATTTCTCAACGAATGGAATGGCACCTAAAACACAAAGTTTTAAGGCTAAAGTAACGGGTTATATGTTGTATTTCTTAGATAGTAAGCAGACAATCAACGCAGAAATTGAATTTCATTTTGAAAATGCAGCCCCTGATTTTACGGACAAAAGTACAAAGCCTTTTGTGGTCAATATGAATTCGAAGGCTTTTGGAAAATCGAATACATTTAAGATTGGACTTGAATAAGTCCTTTTCTTTTTAGTTCACTATGTTGTATAATTTTCGAGGTGATGATTATGTCAGAAATGAAAGGATTAGTTCTTGAAGGCGGAGGCTTTCGAGGTATGTATACTTGTGGTGTCATTGATGTTTTTATGGAAAATGGCATATGTTTCGATGAAGTAGTTGGAGTTAGTGCTGGTGCAGCCTTTGGTTGTAACATCAAGTCAAAACAGATTGGTAGAGCCCTTCGTTATAATAAACGTTTTTGTAGAGATTCAAGATATTCTGGTTTAAAAAGTTTTATAAAAACAGGCGATCTATACAATAAGGAGTTTGCGTATGGCATTGTACCTACGATTTTAGATCCGTTTGATACAAAAACATTTAGAGAAAACCCATTAAAATTTACTGTGGTATGTACGGATATTCATACTGGAAATCCCGTTTATCACGAAATTCAGAATGGGGATGCCACAGATATTGAATGGATTCGTGCTTCTGCATCGATTCCGATTGTTTCGAAACCAGTAAAACTTGATGGTTACGAATTATTAGATGGTGGTGTGAGTGATTCAATTCCAGTAAATTGGATGTTAGAAAGATCTGATAAAACTGTAATCGTATTAACGCGAGATAAATCTTATCATAAAGAGCCAATGAAATATATCCACCTTTTAAAGAAGGCTTTCAAAGAATATCCAAATCTGCAAAAAGCATTGGAAAATCGATATATCGTATATAATAAAACGTTGGATGAAATTGAACAATTAGAAAGGGAAGGCAAAGTGTTTGTGATTCGACCTTCTAAACCGATTGCGTGTGCAATGATTGAAAAAGATCCTGACCATCTACAAGAAATTTATGATATTGGAAGACGGGATGCACTACATTATTTGGAGGACTTAAAAAAGTATTTGTGAAGTGTTTCACATATTGAATTGTGATATATTTATAAAAATATTTAGGAGTGATCACAATGAACATTTTTAAAAAACCAGGACGCATTCTATTAACGATTATGATTGTATTAGCTGTGGTTTGTCCGTATCGTGTTCATATGTATAAAACAAAAATTGAAGAGATTCAATCTGGCAAGATTCAAATTGATGATATGCCGTATGCAGCATCGGATCTTCATCCATATTCAGCATATTTAATGTCTGTGCCATACATCATTATTGAAGTTGTATTAGGTTCCTTATATTATGTAAGAATTAGAGATTCATAGGACTCTGTGATTTGTCGTGAAATCAAAAAAGATGAACAACTATACGTCTCAAATCAAATTAGAGAATATAAATCTAGATATTGTACTTAATCATAAACTAAGAATCTTGACTTACACGAATTTGTAATTAAAGAATACCTAATACGAAGCATCAATCCATGTATTGAATCCGTCAAATATCAATATTAAGCAGATTTATTCGATTTCTATCGAATGTCTGCTCTATTTTTAATTTCATAAATATTACATAAGATAGATTATGCGAAGTGTTATATATGTGACAATATATACGTAGCAGACATTATTGTTTTCGTGAAACTAACAGCTTCTTTAAGAAACTAACAACTTCTTTTACAAAATTATCTTGTTTCTTCATTATGAAACTAAGAACTTCTTTTAACAAAATATCTTGTTTACGTAATATGAAAGTAACTGAATATTCCATGGTGGCGGAGCCACCCAATCCATGAAAATAGAGCCACTGAATCCATTTGTACAGAGCCATGCAATCCATTGCTCAGAGCCACTAAATCCATGAAGAGAGCCACTTCAACTTATTGAAATGACTCTCTTTTTAATTATTTGATTTTTGAATAATCCTCTCGAAGAGATCTGCCTTTTAAAAGAATTGTATATGATGAGTTTCTAATACGATCCAGAATGGCGTCAGCGAGTGGACCATTACCTAATTTGCCTAGCCATCCTTCAGGAGCCCATTGACTGCAGTAGATTGTTGATTTATTATCAGTTCTTGATTGTATCACTTCAAATAAATCGTTTCGTTCACCTTCACTGATGTTTGTTAATAAGAATTCATCTAGAATTAATAAATCAACTTTGGAAAGTTTCTTCATATATTTTTTGTAATGCCCTTGAATCTTTGCTTCTTCAATTTCCTGAAACAAGTCTGGTAAACGAATATATTGAACTTTGTATCTTTCCATACAGGCATTAACTCCAAAAGCGTTTGAAATCCAAGTCTTTCCTGACCCAGATGCACCAATCAAAATAATATTTAGTTTCTGCTGGATATATTCATTTGTAC